>Ga0074193_1001166_pt1 | contig 34891 bp, 34 predicted proteins | sample EPASupsiteHSE605_FD_64523 | JGI IMG/M metagenome (GOLD analysis project Ga0074193, IMG submission 64523) | Bioremediated contaminated groundwater from EPA Superfund site, New Mexico - Sample HSE6-05 | ecosystem: Environmental > Aquatic > Deep subsurface > Groundwater > Contaminated ... | reverse complement strand
GTCGTCCCGCAATGCATATCGTCGTGTCATGGCCAGTTCCCCCAGGCAGACCTGCTATCAATCACAGATCGTTACTTTGGGGAATCTCCTAATTGAGGACACGCCCTAGGACGTTGCGGCCCACCGCTGGGGCAATCTTCCGGTCAGAGACGATTCCCCCAGCCGTCCCCCCCGATCAATTTCGGCTGCCGGTGAAGGCCAAAGCCACGAAATGTCTCCCCGGGCCCACGGGTACCAGGGTGGTGTTGCCGGGACCGCGCTCGACCCGCGCATCCTTGCCGTCGACCATGGCTGTCCAGCCCTGGTGCCAGGGCAGGGAAAACGCGACATGGCCCGCAACGTCGGCCTCAACCGTGGCAAAGGCGTTGTAGGGATCGGCCCCATGGCAGACGGCCTCGCGGATGGCCATGGGCGAGGTCTCAATGGAACGCACCTCGCCGGCAGCCCCGGGCGCGGCGGAATTGAGTTCGTACCCCGGGTCGGTGACCCCGGTCACATCCAGAGGCACGTCAATACTGGTGCTGCCCGGGCCAAGATACAGGCTCAACGGCACCCCCGCGCCCTTGAGCAACAGGTCCATGGGGCCGTCGCACATGACGGTCATACGCACCCGTAAGAGCCTACGAGGGCCGGGGGCGGCTCCGGCCGGGTAGAGCCGGCCATAGGGCAGCAGCTTGTGCCGGGCGAGGATACCTCCCCAGCGCGGGGCAATGGCCAGGGGCTCCCCGGCCGGGGCGGCGGGCAGAAAATGGGCCATGCCGCGATAGCCCCCCAGGCGGTAGAGCCCAAGGCCGGCCGGAAGGGAAACGCCTTCGGGAATCTCCACCGGAGTCAGGGCCAGTTTCGGATCGGCCAGGGCCGAGGCGGCAAAGGCCTCATCCTGGCGGGCGTAGGCGTATTTGATGCCCCACAGGGTCAAAAGCGTCGGGGGCAGCTGGTGCAGATAGGCCGGGGGCGAGGAAGGTGCGCGCAGGGCTGAAAAAAACTGGCCCGGTCCAAGGGGCAGATAGCGCCCGTCGGCCCGCAGAAACGCGGTCATCTGGAGGGGGAAGACGCCCGAGGCATGGTACTCGATGAGGGAAAAATTTCGCTCGCCTTCGCCGGCCAGGGCGGCGCCCAGGGCCGCGTCGGCATCGGTCGGGCCGGGGGCCGAATCGGGCAAAGGCGCTTCGGTGCGTCGGTAGAGCGTATAGATATCGTCCTGAAAGGACGTGTAGGGCTCCCGGGGCAGGTGGTGTCCGGCATCGAACAGGGCAATCTGTTCATAGCCTTCGCCGGGAAACCTGGGCCATAGTGGCGTTGCCCGGGCCCACAACACATAATCCGGCCGGGTTTGCGGCGTCAGCTCCCCGTTTCTGCCCAGCAGGACGATGCGGTGGCGGAAGGGATCGAGCAGGTAGCGGTCGCTGAAGATCAGGTGGCCGGCCGGTTCCAGGGCAATCCCTATCGACGCCCCGGCGGGAATGTGCTCCTCCACCCAGGCCTGGGCCATCTGCCGCGTGCTTTGCCCGCACAAAAATCGCAGCACGTCCAGGTTGACTGAAAACGTGGCCGCGGCCAGCGCGACCACGACCGCCGCCATGCCCCGGCTCAGGACTCGGGACCGGTCAGCCGCAAGCCCCCACAGCCAGTCTATCAATAGGGCCGCTAGGGCCACGGTCAGCATGGACTGGCCGTAATAATAGTATGTGTTGGTGTTGAGCACGTGGTCGTTGGCCACGAACCACAAAAAAAACAATTGCAGGACGTACAGCAGAAGCAGGCAATTGGTGGCGCTTGGGCGCCAGCCGCCGCGCAACGTCTGCCAGATCGCCGCCAGGATGGCCGGGATGGCCAGCCAGCCCAGGGCCTTGCCCAAAAATACGTCGAAATGTGTGAGGCGATAGCCCAGAGTCATCCACAGATCGCCGGATACGGCGGTCTTCTTGTTGAGCGTGGAATAGCGTCGGATGAAATCGTAGAAAATCCAGGCTCCGGGGATAATGCGCGGATTGGACAGGATAAAGACGCCAAGGCCCAGGCCGGCAGTCTTGAGCACAAGACGCAGCCCCTCCCCGCGCCACGGGCTGCGCCCTGTGGTGGTCAGCCCCGCCCACAGACAGACCAAAAAGGGGAAAATCACCGGCCCCATGGTGAACTTCATGGCAAAGGACACGGCCATAAACGTCGCTGCCGCATAGAGGTGCCGTGTACGGCCGCCCCGGGCAAACGCCAACTGGTAGAGCATGGAACACATGGTCAGGCCGAAGACCACGCCGTCGGGTTTAAGCCGCAGTTCGAATCCGGTGATAAACGGCATGGCCGCCACCAGCCAGATGACGATCTCACCGGCGCGATCGCTGACATGGTTTTTGAGCAGCCAGTACAGCCCCAGGGGCACCAGCAGCAAAAAGGCCAGCTTGTAGAAGGAAAAAATCTTGAAAATGCGCAGCATATCGGCTGGATAGAGCACATAGAGGCTTGGGTCCTCGAAGTGCCGAACCACCCCGAGTTTGGCGGCAGCCCAGATCACGGGCTTGGCCCCATATAGCAGCGGCCCCCCGAAATTGGTGGCCACGTCGAAGGTGTTGGTGGTCGGGCCGTAATAGCTCAGGGCGTGCATGAGGGTGACCTGGGCGTCGTCCTCATAGGTATTGAGCGGAATGGCTTTGGAGGTGCTGAGGGCATAGCCCTGGGGGTCGGCCACGCCGCGCATGTTGAGGATGGCCACGGCCTGCACGGCGATGAAAACGGCCAGGGCCGCCGCCGCCAGAGGGGTAAGACGGTACGAGATCTTCCAGGGAGCGCTTTCCATGAACAGGACTTCCGTATTGGCGGCCCGGCGGGCGTTTTGGCTGTTGGACGGAGGGGAGGCAGCCCAGGCAGGCGCGAAGGCGACCAGCATAGCCCAAGGATGTATGAGAGGCAAACCAGCCTTGTCAAAAAAAACCGACTGCTGCCTGAAACCTGGGGTAGACGGTCGGCCGAAATCAGCCTTCTTTATGGCCCCACCTGGGAAGCATGGGCCGGCCGCAATTCCAGCCGCTCGATGTAGGGACCGACGTACAGCCGCCTGGGCCGGTCTTGGGGGCCTTGCCCGATTGCATTATCATATGCGCCAACCTTGTGGAAACGAGGGCTGTCCAAAACCTCTGCGGGCAATACATCGGAGCGGTGCTTTGGTCCGCCCGCCGTCCCTCACGCCTCCGGAAATCCCGACCACGATGGAGACGAAAGTTCCTGGGCTGTGACGCGCCGGCGCAGCCGCCGCAAAATCACGGCCAGCGCGGCCAAACCGCCAAGGACCATGGCCCCTTGGAGCAGATAGTCCTGGGTGTGCATCCAGTTGCCCGTGCTGCTCACATAGCGCTGCCAGACATTGGGCTGTTCCAATATGGATCTGGCCGGATCGGCCCCGGCGTTGATGTGCATCCAGACCTTGGAGACGGCAAGGGAGGCCGCCGCAAATGCCCAGAGAAACCAGCCGGGGAGCCGAAAGGGGTCCAAGGCCAGGCACAGGGCCAAGACAAAAAAAGGCATGGCCCCGATCATCTGTCGCGACAATGGGTTAACAAACTGAAGCAGGCCGAAGGCCAACACCAGGACCATGCCGTTGCCAAGCGGCCGGGCCGCTGTGCACAGCCGGGGAAACAGGCAGACCCCGAGCAGCACCACCGGGCCGAAATACAGGGTGTGGGCCACGAGGAATTCCCCGGGGCGGGCGGCGGCGTTGTAAAGCACCGTCACCACGTAATTCCGGAACAAGGCTGGCCAGTCCGGGCTTGGCAGCCTAGGGAACAGAGCCGGGACCAGCAACACGCCTCCTGCGGCCAAGACCAGGGCCGCCAGCCGCACGGCCATGGCCCGGTTTTCGATCCAGCCGGAAAAGCGAAAGAACCGGCCATCACGACTCAGAAAAAGGACAGCCGCAAAGATGTAGGCCACGACCAGAAGCTTGGCTGGCGTCTGGAAACGCGCCATGTCCGGGGCAATGCCCAATGGAGCGAAGGGCAAAAACAGGGATAGGGCGGCTCCTGACGCCAGGGCGGCTAGGAGCACCGGCAGGACGGGAGAAACCGGGACGGGAGCCGTCTGCTTCCTGGGACGGGGAAACAGAAACAGCAAGAATCCCTCCAGGCCCACCGGCGGCGAAATGAACATGCTGAGCATGGCCGCAATAAGGATCCAGCCCTGGCGACGGACCGCATACAGCCAGGCCAGCGTCAGGCTCAGGGCCAGTGCGGTAGTATCCAGGAGGACGGGGTAGTAGAAAGCGTACTTGAGTATGGCGTAGTTGACGAACAGCCCGCAAAACCCCAGCCATTTGCCCCGGGACGATAGGCCGGCCGCATCGCATGTTCGGCCCCAGGCGAGAGCCGCCAGGCCCAGCATACCCACGTTCCACATCTGGAAAAACAGCACCACATGAACCTTATCCAGGGGGAAACCCAGCAGCAGCATAAGCTGGCGCGCAGCCATGGCCGGCAGCGAGCGCAGGTACAGGTGCGGGTTCAGGGGCAGTTCGCCGGAAGCGATGGCCTCGTAGCGGGTAATGATGTCGCCGTAATAGACCCCGTCGAAGCCGAGCCCGTCACCCTGGAAAATCCGTTCGGACAGGCAGGACAAGACGACGGCTGCGGCCAGCAGGCACAGGGTCATGCCCAGATTGTGCAAGTCGGGTCGGGATGTGTGCTTCATGGTGTTGTATTGTCGTCTGCCGTCGCCGATGCGGTCCTGCCGCAACCGAAGCGAGCCTTTTTATCCCTGCGGGGACGCGGTCCGGAGCCAATCCGAAAACCGTCTATACGCTTCCCGGGTGCGATGGGCGGCGTGTTTCTCCAGATAGGCGCGATACGCGTCGAGAAAGGCCGCATCCAGGGGCGCGTCGTCCGGACGCCTGGGGCGCAGAGTGGCGGCCGTATCGCCGAGTTTGTCCTGGACGACAAAATGGTGTTCCAGGGACTGTGGGGAGAATATCGGGGCAAAGGCCAGGGGCGTCGGCTCCTGGGCAAAATCCACGGGAAAGGCCTCGATCCCCTGCCGACCGAGCCCTTCCAGGGCATCTTGGACGTTCCCGCCCATCAGGGCGGGAACCAGGGACTGCAGGGCCGGGGCGTACAGGTCGAGCATGCGCCCGCCGGAGTAGCCCAGGCAGGCCGTCATGCCCGTCAATGGCAGAAACGGTCCCCGGACGACCGAGAGCGTTTGGGAGCACACCTTCAGATAGGGATAGTAATTCATGAAAACGGTATTGGAGCTTCTTTTGCCGACCAAGTACTCCACCCGTTCCCGGAGATCGTCGCGCAGATTGAACGGCATGGCCCGCAAAGCCGTTGCGCCAACGAGAAACAGCACCAGGACGGCGTAGCCTCCGGCGATGGCGAAGCCGGCCGGCCGATCAGATCCGACTTTTTGCCGGAACGGGTTGACGACGTAGCGTTCCACTAGCGCGAAGGACCCCAGGTAGAGTGTCATTTTGAAAAGAATACCGAAAATAAACATACTGTGCTTTCTGTAGTATTCCGGGCCGATAAAGCTGCAGGCCAGCACGTAGAACAGGAACATTGCGGCCAGGGGAGCAAGCCAGCATGCGGCCAGAGGTGATCTGCCTCGCTCCCGAAAGGCAAAAAATCCCGCCGCAATCAGCGCCAGCCACCAACCGGGAGCAAACGTCGTGCCCAAAAATCCCGAAGAGGCGAGCAGTTGGGCGACATGGCCCGGATAGTCGGCCATGGCGGAACCGGGCCAATCCTGGCCGGGATCGTGCAATTCGAACTGCTTGGTGATGGACACGGGGTCGTGGAGCCTGAAGCTTGTCGGTGAGAGCTGCCAGCGCACCGTAGCCATATCGAGGTAGCCCACGGCCCCGAGGTTGTAGAGGAACAGGGCGGCCGCAACCGCCAGCATCAGAATCGCCGGAGCCAGAATGGCGGAGCGGAGCCGATGACGCAGCAGCCCCTCATAGAGCCACAGCCCGCCCAACAGCGCCCCGGCGAACAGCAATGCCTGAATGGTGAAAAAGGCCGTTTGAAAACCGCAGACGGCCATGGCCCACAGGACCCGGCGTCGATCCTGGGGGATATCCCGGGAAAAAAGCGCCTCGCAGACCAGATAGCCCAGGTAGAAGATGAGCACGGCTCCGTAGAAGTTCGTCTTGGAGAAATTGTTCGTGAAGACGAGCATCTCAAAGTTGGTGGAGACGACCAGGAGTCCCAGGCGAAAGTACAGGGGATTTTTGGTGATCCTGTTCAGAAATCCCCACAGGCCCAGGCATAGAAGCACGAAATAGGCGCATGAGGCATAGGGCAGGGCCTGCAAACCGCACAGCACGGCTAGAAAGTAGTGCAGGCCCGAGGCCTTGGCCGGAAAATAGATGAAGTGGTCGAAGGCCGGGGCGAGCAGGCTCCCGGAGGCCAAGGCCTGCTGGTAATACAGGAAATACTGAAAAATATCGCCGCCATAGTCCGGGTAGATGCCCTTGGCCAGCAGGATCAGGGCGGCGGCTCCGGCGGCGACCAGCCACAGGGCGGCCCGCCCTATGCGCTGCGGCCAGGACAGCCGGTGAAAGGCCGCGCCTGTCTGTGAGACCAGACCGGACAAGGTCAGCCGCTGCTGCCGGGCGCTCAAGCCGGCCAGCACGACAAAGGCGGCCAGAAAGACCGGATAGGTGTACCAGCCAAGGGCGGCCAGCACAAAGGCCAGCCCGGTGAACACGGCAAACCCGGTCAGGAGGGCGCAACCGGCCGGCCAGTTCCCGGCCTTATCGCGAAAAGCCTTCTCCATGACGACCCGGCCCGTCCCATGCGCGATCAACAGGAAAACGGGCGCCAGCAAGGCCCGAAGGCCGTGCCACAGGGGCGCGTCCGGCGTGGCGTCCAGGAAGAAGGGCCCGCCGTGCCGGCGGTTGAGTATAACAATGGCGATGCAGCCAAGCGGCAGCAGCGCGTCGGCGGCCCGAAAACCCGGACGTCCAGGCGCAGTGGATGCCGTGCCCATTTTGCTCAACCCCTCCCCGTGTTCCGGACAATCATCAGCGAGTGCGAAAACGCCGCGCCCCTACTTGATTTCCATGACGACCCAGCGTTTCTGATGGGACGTGTTGGCCTTGATGCGCCCGAGCATCAGAATCAGGATGGAGAAAAATCCCGCGCAAAGCCCCAGGGAAAAGATCTGGAGCAGGGTGATGGTGGTCACCCCCGTGGGCAGGATGATGCCGGCGAAGCGCAACACCAATACCGTGATCGCCAATAACCCCAAGAGCAAAAAGAGCACCCCCGTGGCCCCCAGGATCAGGCGCGCTGGCAGGTCGGAGTAGAGGATAAAGGCCCGCAGAGACAGACGGATCAGGCCGTGCATCGCCACCTTGGAGGTACCGCTGGCCCGGGGCTGGCGGTCGAACAGCACGCCCTTCTGCCGAAATCCGGCCCAGGCCCGAAGCCCGGGAAAATAGGGGTCGATATCGGCGCATTCAACGATCTGCCGGCACACCGGAGTGCGGATGATGCTGAACGTGCCGGCGTTGGCCGGGATGGGAAAAGTGGAGGTACGCGTGAGCAGACTGTAGAATCGGGGGGCGAAGGTTCGCATGAGCCAGCCGTCATGGCGCTCGGCCCGGGTGGCGTAGACCACGTCGCAGCCCGCCGATTCCGCCAACAAAGTTTGGAAGTCCTCGGGCCGATCTTGCAGGTCCCCGTCGATGACCCCGATCCAGTCGGCCCCGATTTCCTCGGCCAGCCGGCAGGCTTGGTCGCAGCCGGCCAGCACGGCGGGCTGGTGGCCGAAGTTGCGGGACAGGCGCACCAGCCGGATGGGAATGGTTGCCCTGCGGATATGGCGCTCGATCAGGGTGACGGTCTGGTCGCTGGAGCCGTCGTCAACAGCGACCACGGCCTTGAGCGCATCGCCCGCCCCGGCCAGCAGCCGCGAGAAGAAGGCGTCGATGTTTTGTTCCTCGTTGAAAAACGGCACCACGACCACGAGGGAGTGCTTTTCTTGGCCCATACGCGTCACCAAACCGCATGCTAAAGGATGCGGCTTGGCAGACGCCTGACGTCTGCCAAGCCGTGTGTTTCTGGTCCGGCCGCCCCGCACGCCCGTGGGTGCGTATTCGAAGCGGAAAGGCGCGCACGCCTTTCGCCTGTATAAAAGAGAATCCTCTTTTATACAGCCGCGCCCTATGCCTTCCTGGGCAACAAATTCTTGAGCAGCCCGAAGCCGGAATTGACCAGCATGACCAGCTCCCTGGGGGAGCGGATGGAAAACAAATGCCGCGCCAACATCTTCGGACGAAAGTAATACTTATTATACGCCGATTTGTGAACCGCCAACAACTCTTCTTCGGTCATCCCCTCGGGCACGTAGACGGCCTTTTCCGGAAAATTGAACTCCGGCAGGATGGTGTGCAGGAAATACTCGGGGTCCTCGAAACGGCCACAGGACAGGGCGCGGCGGTAATCCAGCGTGCCCGGCAGGGGTAAAAACAGGGTGAACGTGGCCACGGCGATGTCGAGCTCCATGGCAAATGCAATGGTCTGGCGCATGTCCTCCAAGGTTTCGCCGGGCAGCCCCATCATAAAATAGCCGCGGATGGGGATGCCGATCTCCTTGGTCATGCGGACTTTGTCCCGGATTTCCTCCTTGGTGATGCCTTTTTTGGCATGGTCGAGCACCCGCTGACTGCCGGATTCGATGCCGTAGGCGATAAAGGCGCAGCCGGCCTTTTTAAGCGCCACCAGAGTTTCGCGATCCACCATGTTGATGCGTGACTCGACGTTCCAGGTCAGGCCGAAATCGCGCTGACGCAGGGCCTCGCACACCGACAGGGCAAGATTTTTGTCCGAAGTGAAGTTGTCGTCCCATACCGATACGTCGCGGGCCCCGTAACGGTCGCGCAGCTCGAAAAATTCGGCAACAATGCGCTCCAGGCTGAAATAACGGATCTTGGCCCCGAAGGTGCGATGGTCGCAAAACGTGCAGATGCCGGGGCAGCCGCGCGAGGTGAACATGGAATGGGAGGGAAAATTCTTGGAGCGGGCCGGGCTGGTGGAGTACAAGTGCATGGGGAGTAGGTCCCGGGCCGGCATGGGGATCTGGTCCAGGGGGGCGATCATGGGGCGGCGGCCAGTGGACACGGGCTGATCGTTTTCCAAAAAGACCAATCCCGGCACATGACGCGGGGAGCGGTTGCCGGCAGCCAGGCTTTCCACCAGTTCGAGCATGGTCAGCTCGCCCTCGCCGATGACCGCATAGTCGGCGCCGCAACGCAGGAGGTTTTCCGGCATGGCCGTCACATGGGGGCCGCCGACCGCCAGCGGCGTGGTCACGCCGCGCTGGCGGCAAAGCGTGATGAGTTGGATGCAGCGCATGGCATAGGCGGAAATGGCCGTGATGCCGGCCATGTCCACCCGGGCGATGCGGTCGGACAGCAGCTCCAGCGGCATGGGTTCGGCAATGCCGTCGTAGATTTCCACCTCGTGGCCGTGCTGACGCAGCATAGCCCCGATGTAGGCCACGCCCAGGGAAGGGAGCTTGCTCGCCGTGGCGGTGGCCCCGCGAATATAGAGCTCTTCCGGATACAGAGGCGGAATGATAAGCAGTATGCGGGCCATGGTGCGTATCCTTCAAAAGCGCCCGGGGCGCAGGGGTGAGGGGACGAGGGGAAGGTTCCTGGTGGCGGACAAATGCCTAGCCTTTGGACCGCTTGGCCATCGCCCCATGACGGCGTTGATTGTTCTGGCCGCAAGCGCTCCTTATGCTAGTCCTCAACAACCTGTAAAGTCCCGCAGGTTTTTCGCCTTCACCACGCGCTCGCCGCTTCGGGCCGCCCGGACAGGGACGCTGCCGCGGTGCGGCTTTCCCTTGACGCCGTCTTGCGCCTGTTGTCAAAAGGGCACGGACTGCTTTTCCTGCAATTTCAAGTGAGGTCGCAATACATGCTGTGTGGCAAAGCCGTGGCTGTGGTCGTGCCCGCCTACAACGAGGGTGAACAGATCGTGACGGTGCTCGAAACCATGCCGGATTTCGTGGATCATATCGTGGTGGTCAACGACTGTTCCAAGGACGATACCCGGAAACGCGTCCTGGCCTATATGGAGGCGCATAACGCCGTTTCCTCCTCCGATACGTCCGATGTTTGCCATCCGGAAGATACCGGCTACAACCGGGCCGAGATTATCCTCCACCGCATGGACCAGGAGGAGATCAAGTACTTCGTGCCCTCCAAAGTGCACAATGCCTGTCCGAAGGCGGACCGCATCATCCTCATCGACAATCTGGAGAACGGCGGGGTGGGGGCGGCCATCGCCCGGGGATACAAGCTGTGCAAGGACCTGCATATCGACTGCACCGCCGTCATGGCCGGCGACGGCCAGATGGACCCGGCCGAGTTGGAAAGTATCTGCATGCCGGTCGTGGCCGAAGGCATCGACTACGTCAAGGGCAACCGGCTCATCCACCGTTCGGCTTGGCTGGTTATCCCCAAATTACGCTATTTCGGCAACTCCATCCTGTCCCTGCTCACCAAGATTGCCTCGGGCTACTGGCGCGTCTCCGACACCCAGACGGGCTATACCGCCATCTCCCTCAAGGCCCTGCAGGGCCTTCGCATCCACCAGATTTACAAACGTTACGGCATGCCCAACGATATGCTGGTCAAACTCAATATCGCCTTTTGCACCGTACGGGAAGTAGAGATCAAGCCTGTCTACAACATCGGTGAGGTCTCCAAGATGAATGTCTTCGAGGTCATCCCCACCATCAGCTGGCTTTTGTGCAAGTCATTTTTTAAACGGCTGTGGATAAAATACCTGTTCAAGGACTTTCATCCCCTGTTTATGCTGTATCACCTGTCCCTCGTTATGCTGTTTTTCGGAGGCACGGTCTTCCTGCGGCTCATGGCCGATCTGTTCGACGGCCGGTCCTGGACTTTCTCGTCCATGCTCATGTTCGTATTCCTGGTCACCAGCGGCACCCAGTTCCTGCTCTCCGCTATGTGGATGGACATGCTCGACAATGATAGGCTCTATAAATAGTCCACCTTGAAATTTACCTGTCAATCTGAAAACGCTTAACAAAACATCTATGCCAATGTATCGTCCGTGACCAGAAACTGCAATGATTCCGCAGAAAACAGGTTGTGCCTAAGCACCTCTGGGTGCGGTCATAAAGGCAAAATCCCGAGAAAGTAGGCAGGCCAATTTCCTTTTTCCAGACCTTTTGGATCAGCTCGATTAATGCCATGCTGTCCTCGGCCATCGTGGTCTCCTTCTGTTGCAGGTGCGGCTTCGCAACTTCACCTTACAGCCAATCGGCCCGATCGCCACCTCACCAATTCCGCCCAGGCCGGAGATCCTTCCCCCGGTCTGGGCGACTCCAGAATTTACACCACCTCCGTGGACTCTACCCACGGGATCACCTGTAACCCTGCAGCGACTAGAGTTTCGGTCAGAGAGATGTGATTTCCAACAGGCAGCTAAAAGCGTGGCCGGGAAAACGGCGTTGACAACCATAACTTCTTCATGATAATAAAAATTTTATTATGGAATGTTGTCCGTAGACTGGTCAAGAGAATTCGCCACTTCGCCTCTCAGAAAGAGGTATTTCGGCATGAGAATGTCCGCCCAGCATCTGATTCAAGCCCAAAGGAGGGAGGACGTTGCCGGAGTGAGAGAGGGCGTCTTGGTCCGGTTCCTGGTGCCGTTTCTGCAAGCAGCATGACTGTTGGATGACAAGTTGACGGGAGACATCAGCGATGACCTTACGCTTACTGAACAGGTCGTAATCATGCAATCTAGCGGTATGCGTCTATTGAGCAGGGTATGTTTAAAATAAAAGTACTTTTTCTTAATAGCTGTTTTGTTTCCGAACGTCGAGATAAGGTGGAACACACCTATCCTCACTTGCGAATAGGCATAGCCAGCATCGCTGGGTATCTCAAGAGCAAGGGAATTGCCGTCTCCACTCTCGACCCATATCTGAACGGAACATCCCTTGAAGGTCTCGTCGATCAGATTGTGGCCGCAAAGCCCGATTACTTAGGCATCCAGTCCTATACCGAAGAGATCGAGGATGCTGGCCGCATCGCCTTGGCGGTGAAGGAGAAAAGTCCGAGGACGGTCATCGTACTGGGAGGCTATCATGTTTCCGCCCTGCCGGCCGAGACGCTCGCTGAGTTCCCGGCTTTCGACATCGGCGTGGTCGGTCAGGGCGAAAAAACGATGGGCGAAATCGTTTCCGGAACTCCTCTTCACACGATTCCGGGAATTGCCTTTCGCAATGATTCTGGAAAAGTAACGCTCAATCCGGGACCCTCCGAGGTCATTGCCTTGGACGACCTGCCCCCACCAGCCTGGGAGCTTTTCGAGGTCCAGCGATATAACAGTGAATATTTCCCCATCGAGCCGTTGCGAGCCTGTCCTTTTAATTGCGTGTTTTGCTTTCGGGCCACTGGACGAAAGGTCTATTACAAGAGTCCAGAAAAGTTCGTTGCCGAACTGCGCCATTACGTGGAATATTTGGGGATACAGAAATTCTATTTTCAGGCGGGCTCTTTTCCTTTAAAGCGTTCACACGCCGAAGCTATTTGCAGGGAAATTCTTGAGTTGGGCCTGAAAGTGACCTGGACGGCGGCCACCCGGGTGGATTTAATCGATCAGGAATTGATCGAACTCATGCACCGGGCCGGATGCGAATCCCTGCGGCTTGGCATCGAATCTGGAGACATCGGTCTTTTGAATTTTTCCTCCAAGGGGATCACCCCTGAATTGTCCATGCGCGCCTTGGAGATGTGCCGCAAAGCCGGGATGCAAACCATGTGCAACTTTATCCTCGGCCTTCCCTTTGAGACCCGGGAAACCCTCATGGCGACTTACAAGATGGCTCTGAAGGTCATCAAGCACTCCGAGGAAGTGAACTTTGGCATTCTCGTCCCCTATCCCGGCACCAAGGTGTACGAGATGGCCCAAAAAGGCGAAGGGGGCATCCAGATGCGCACGCGCAAATGGTCTGATTTCGGCAAACAGATCGGCCTCTCCCTCCAGCACGACAATTTCGCCGACGGCGAACTCCAAAAATATCAATCCCGCTTCTATTTGGGCTGTTATATACGCCATCCATTCAAGGCATTGCGTTTTTATTCATTTGGAAGGGCGGTTCAAGTTATAAAACGCGCTTTAGGCTGGTCAGACAAACAAAGATCTTCCTGAAGGTCGAGGTGTCTGGGGAGAATACGTCAATGCTGAGTTACGCCCTTGGGCTGGGCCGCTATTGGGCCTTCAACCATATCCCGTCGCGGCCTGACGACTTGCGCATCGAAACCACCAACCGGTGCAATCTCCAGTGCACAATCTGCGACCGCTCTGCCATGACCAAGGCTGTCGAAGCCATGGACTGGAATCTTTTTGAAAAGATTTGTTCTGACGCGGTCGATCTTGGCATCTCGCGCATCGGGTTGAACCGATTCGGGGAGCCATTGCTGCATCCTCGGCTCCCGGAAATGGTCGCCTTCGCCAAAGCTCGCGGTGCCAAGAGGGTGGACATCACCACCAACGGCCTGTTGCTGACCGAGGAAAAGAGCACCTTGCTGCTTGAGGCCGGCCTGGACCAGATCGCGGTATCGGTAGACGGTTTCCTCAAGGAAACCTATGAAAAAATCCGCATCGGCTCATCGTATGACAAGGTGGTGAACAACATCCATCGGTTCATCGCCCTAAGGAACAAAATCAACCCCAAGGCCCGGGTTCGCCTGAATTTCGTAATCACCATCGACACTTTTCCGGAAATCAGGAGCTTTTACAAATACTGGATCAGGCATGTGGATGGCATCTGGTTCATCCCGTTTATGGCCTACGGAAATGTCCGCAATCTTTCTCCTTTGAAAAGATCGAAAAAAAAGAGTAAATGCAGCATGTTGTGGCATATGCTGGTCGCCTCCACCGACGGCAGCGCGGGCGTCTGTTGTCACGGAGACCCAAACGGCGTTTTGAATATCGGCGACTTGCATGTTCGAGACATCGCGGACGTCTGGAACGGTCCGGAGGTGGAACGCATTCGCCGCGTCCACTTCGAGAAGCGCTGGAAGGAATTGCCGATCTGCGCTCAATGCGACCTGATTGCGCCCTACAGTACCTGGGTCCGGCATTATTGCAATGTCTATAAAAAGATCTTTCTTTTGTAAGAGGTAACGTCGGCATGGCCAACGTGTTGCTGGTTTCTGGAGCGGTTTCGGGGAAAAAGCGCTACGGCGCGCTGGAGAAGGTCGGTGCCTATCTGCCTCCGTATGGGCTGCTCAGCGTGGCCGCAGTCCTGGAACGGGCCGGACACCGGGTCGTCCTCGTGGACCGGGAGATTTCCACGCTTGACGACGTCCAGATAGTCGATCTCGTGCACCGTGAACGGATCGACGTGGTTGGCCTTTCCGTGTTTACCATCGGTTCCGAGGAAGGGGTGAAATTGGCTGCGGCCATCAAGGCCGCCTGCGATGTGCCTATCCTTGCCGGCGGCCCGCACGTGTTCGTCGGTTCGAAACTGCTCATGCGGCATCACTGTTTCGACTACTTGGTGGTGGGCGAAGGCGAAATCACGGCCACGGAACTCGTGGACGCCCTTGCCCGTGGCGACGACGTCGAAGCAATCCCCGGGCTGCTGATCCGCCGGGGAGATGATTGGCTTAACACGCCGCAGCGGATGCAAATCCAAGAACTCGATGACTTGCCCTTCCCGGCCTTTCACCTGCTCTCCGACATTTCCAAGTATCATCCCACGCCCTTCGGATACCGGCGGCTGCCGCACATGCCGATTGTCACCAGCCGGGGTTGCCCGTTTCATTGCGTATTTTGTTCGGCCATTTGGGGCCATCACTGGCGCGCCCACTCTGCGGAGTACGTGCTGGGGCTGCTCGACCTGCTGGTCAAACGCTACGGCATCCGCGAAGTGTGGTTCACCGAGGACACGTTCGCGATCAACCGGCAACGGGTGGTGGACATCTGCGAGGGAATCCTCCGGGCCGGGTACGATCTTGCTTGGAGTTGCATGACCAACGTCCACGTTTTGGACGAAGAACTTGTCCGCCTGATGCGCCGGGCCGGCTGCTGGCAGGTGCAGGTCGGTTTGGAGTCGGGTAGCGACGAGGTGCTGTCCTTTATACGAAAGCCAATACGCACGGCCATGATCCGGGAAAAAGTGAACATGATGCATCGGCACGGCATCAAGGTGCGGGGCTATTTCATTCTAGGCCACCTGGTCGATACCCGCGAAACAATGCGGCAGACCGTTCAATTTGCCATGTCCTTGCCCCTGCATACTGCGGAGTTTCACATCCTTCATCTCCCACTGGGATCCGAGGCGCGGCAGATTGCCCATGAATATGGGCAGGTCAATCCGGACTTGTCCCTTTTGACCGGATATACGGAATCCGGGTTGAGTTTCGTGCCCAAGGGATTGACTGTAGAAGAAATGTTCGCCATTCGCCGCTCGGCCCACAATCAATTTTTTCTTCGTCCCCAGCAAATATGGAGGCTGCTCTCCGATATCAAGTCCCTCAGTGATTTGAAGCGGTATTTTACAATCGGACAAGTGTTCGTGAAAACCTTGGCTCGCTCCGCCATCTAAAAACGGAACCAATCGGCACCGAATTGAAACCGTAATAATGGTTGAAATGGCTCTGTTGATTGACAACCAGACTGTTGCGGTATGGAGATCTAATAGATGGAATTCGCCGAAGGATTGACTGGAAAACAGAAATTCGTTTTCGAACCCACGGTCTGCTGCGTCTGCCGCGTGGACGATTCTCATCCCCTATATACAATCGACAAGTACGACGAAGGAATGGTAACCTTCGTCCGTTGCAATCGTTGCGGGTTAGTGTACCAAAACCCGAGACCCACTGCCGAATCGCTGATGAATTTTTTTTCCACGCAGGAATTCCTGTCGGCCAAGGAGGCTGGCGTGGATTTCGATAAGTTCATCGGGTATTGGGATTATTTGGGTGATGAGCTCCCCAGGCAGAGAATCGCCGCGTATCGCTATCAGCGCCTGATCTCCCTGACCGGCGACCGCAAACTCAAGATACTTAAGGGCGGCTGCGGGCCGGGAACATTCTTGGCGCTCGCCAAATCGAAAGGGCATGATGTTACCGGCGTGGAGACATCGAATTTCTTTTGCAAATACGGCAAATACAAATACGGCCTCGACCTCATCCATTCAAGCTTCGAAGATGCTGACCTGCCGGAAAACAGTTTTGACGTCATCTTGCTTCTTGGTGTGTTGCAGCACCTCAACGACCCCAAGCTCTGCCTCGAGAAAGCCAACCGTTTGCTCAAGGACAACGGGTACTTCCTCGTAAATTACATGGCATCCGACAGCGTCATGACCCGCCTTCAAGGGCAAAATCACTTCGTGTTCCGACCACAAGTCCTTAACTTTTTTTCAAAAAAGAACTTGCTCCAGCTTTTGGGAATCGCCGGGTTTGATGTCATGTCCCATGACTTTGACTTTCAATACACTACACTTTCCAAACTGGTGTGGCTTTCTAGAATGAGATTTCTGTGGGAAGGACTCAAATTCCTGCCGACCGACAAGATCGTGTTCAAGCTACCGATCCCGGGGGGATTTATGTTGCGTTGTCGCAAAAAATCCGCTTTGGCGTAGCGTAAGGACTGAAGACGGTTCCCATGAAGCGATATGAGACGATAAAAGATGTCTATGACCGCGCCCAGGGATACAGAGAGGGCGTCAACAACTATGGTCGTCTCCGGTTTATGCAAGCAGTTGGCGACCGTTTACACGGTCTGACCTTGGATGTTGGCAGCGCCGACTATCCTGTTCCCATGGTCGGGGAAAAAAACAAGCGGATTTCTCTCGATATTAGTTTGCCGCTTCTCTTGTCGCTTAGGAGCTTGGAGCCGGAAGCATACTGCATCCAGGGTGACGCTGGTGCCCTGCCGTTCGGCGACACAGTTTTCGACGACCTGACCGCTCTGGAATTGATATACTACCTGCCTGATCTGGACAGATTCTGGGAAGAGTGTCGCAGGGTGCTCAAGCCATCGGGTGTTTTGCATGTGCGATATGTCAATGAACGCTGGCGTTGGTTGATAAACAGTCCCTTGGCCCGAGGATTGCTACGGGCACTTACGGGTAAGCCTATTTTCCCGGCTGATATGCTGCATTTACGGGGCGACAAGCTAATCCTCAGAAGTCTTTCAAAGTATTTCCGCACCGTACAGATACAATACTGTGTTTTTATCCCATGTTCTTTTGCACATAATTTCAACAGGTTGTTTGAAAAATCATTTCTCTCATGCTTTGCCCTCTATGTCCATATACGCGCTTTTGACCCCTCGACTCAACATCAGGCATAATCCAGCTGCCAATCAGCCATCACTATGTTAAAGAATATTCTCGCCGACATTGACCATCACCTTGACCGCGATACAGACTATCGTGTTGGCGTCCTGATTACCCACATAGTGATAGTTATTGGTGTCTGCATGGTGATATTTCAGCTCAAGGCACCGTTGTTGTTCAACGGCTTAGATGGGGCATTCCTACGCACGGTTTTTCAGAAGCAGATGGAGTGGACCATTCCCAGCCTGACATTCACAGTAAATCCCTTGCAAGGGATGGGAACGCTCTATTACCTCAACCCGTGGTTTTCTCCGGCGCTCTCCTCCTCGTTTTTATTGTTTGGCGGAGAAATCCACCCTGTGGTTGTATACACCATCGTTTCTCTTGAGCTTTTTCTCTCCGTGATTTTCTTGGGCTTCAGTTTTCGGCTCAACGCTTCTGCCGTCTACCTCGCAGCTTGGGGCCTGACCTTGTGCGCCTTGCCCTTTGTCAGCGTCTATCGGCTATACCCCATCGCTGCCATGCAGCCCATTTACGGAGAACTGTTTGCTGCGCAATCCTTCATTGTCGGCCTATATAATTTGATCGGAAGAGTTTCTTTTTTACGTTCGTTCGTTTGCGGGCTGACTATTCTTGGACTTTTTCTTGTCGAAGTGTTGGAGTTTCCATACCATTTATCTATATACGGGCCAGTAGTTTTTGTCTTTTTTTTCGCCATGTTCCTGCACGCCAGCAAAGTAGAGCGTCGCGCCAAGGGGCTGTTCCTCATCATAGCGGCGGTTCTATGCACATTTATAGTATGTTTTTTTATTGGCCAGATCCTGTACACAATGTCTCTCTTCTACGGGAAAGAACTTCTTCAATGCTATTCCACCGAGTGGGCCTTCATCTCTATAGTTTTTCACGACGACTCTATCGGCAAGCCACTGTTTTATTTGTATTTATTCGGAGCAATACTAGTGTTGCTTCGCCATTCGGGGATGCTGCGCCTTGTTGCTTTGCTCTCGCTCATCTTGACAGGCCTCATCTTGTTGACTGGACTGATCTTTCATGTATTTCTGACAAGATACCAAGGGCCGCCCACTCTCTATATTGAATTTTATCTATGGCCGTATTATTTTCTACTGTCAGGTTATGCCCTGGTTTATATGGCTTGGTTCTTGGGCGCATATTTGCAAGCGGCCAACCTCTTCCATGCAAGCAGATTCGCCAAAATGCACCGTTGGCGGGTTCATCCTTTGACTCTGGTTCCACCAGCGGCAGTCATGATTCTGGCTTTCGGCACCGCCCCAGGAGACAACCCCTGGCCGTTTCCTCCCCGTAAAACCGAAATTGTTAGCACTTTGGAAAAGGAAGTGAGCCTGAGGCCGGGAACCCTGTTCCGAGGTTATGTCGCCACTTTAACCGGCTTTGACGACAAACCGAAAGGCGTAACATGGTCGGACATAACCACATTCGATCATAATTTGAACAAGGCTGTGGGCAACGACTACAGGACCGTGGGCTTGTGGCACTACGGCATCCCAACACTCTTTGAATACACCAGCCTCATCACTCCACCCTATTATTTCATGATGACGCGGCTTTTGACCCGTCCCCAGGATAAGCAGATACGGGGGGTGCTCATACTTACCAAATTTGAGGAGCGCTACCTTCAAAGCCTTGGCGTACGTTTCGTTATCACCGACTACCCGATTGAGCGGCCGATGCTTTTGAGCGAACCGGGACTGGAAGGCGGACTCGTGCGTCTCTACGAATTACCGGACGCCAATCTCGGCGGCTACTCGCCAGTCAGGCCGATTTTGCGTCGGACACCAGACGAGGCCTTGGCAGAGATTCATTCGGAATCATTCGATTTTCACGAGGACCTTGTCGTCTCCGAGCCGCTGCCGCTCCCCCTGGTTCATGCTGCGGCGGTGCGGACGTCCTACCTGGGAGACGGCATGCGGGTGACGGCCTCAAGCCCTGGAGCCTCGTTGCTGCTCCTCCCCCTTCAATATAGCCACTGTCTGCGGCTAACCGTTTGTCATGCCGACTCAACGGAACAACCCCGCCTTTACCGCGTCAATGTCCTCCAGGCAGGGCTGTATTTCCAAGGCAATGTCGAAATCGACCTAACCGCCGAGTATGGGCCGTTCCTTGATACCCTGTGCCGGCTTGAAGATTCTCGAGATTTTTGGCAACTGGGCAGTGACGCAACACACTGAGAAAGCTCCTTGCACCTTTGGCGGTTGTTTGCCTCCATCTCTAACCACAGCGGGTTCGCCCATGCCCCAAACACCCCCTTTTTTCATTATCGGCGGTGCCCCGCGTTCGGGAACCACATGGTTTTATCACGCCCTAGACCGACATCCCGATTTGTACATGGCAAAACCCGTTGCCCCAGAACCAAAATTCTTCTTGGTGGACAATAGATACCGACGTGGCCTGGACTACTACCGGAAAACTTGGTTCTCCGATGCACCGGCGGGCTGTCTGTCAGGAGAAAAATCCACCAATTATCTGGAGAGCGCCACAGCCGCCCAGCGCATTCGCGAGAATCTGCCCGATGTCCGGCTTATCTTCATCCTGCGCGAGCCTTGCGAGCGGGCGTATTCCAACTACCTGTGGTCACGCCACCACGGCAAGGAAACCGAAGATTTCAAGACTGCCCTGGATTTGGAGGAACAGCGAGAAAGAGAGCTGCCCGAGCAGTTACGTTTCGCCCGTCCCCACGCCTATTTTTCGCGAGGCCTCTATGCCCGGCTCCTGGCACCCTACTTCAACCTGTTCCCCAAGAAGCAGATTTTTTGCCTGAAACAGGCGGATATCAAGACGGCTCCAGAGACTGCCCTTGGCCGTGTCCATACCTTCCTTGGTGTCCCGGAGCGACGAGAAGACGCCCGCAATCTTGGCAAAATCAATCAAATCAAAGATGAGGAAGAGTATTCTATGTCCGATGATGTCCGCAAGATGCTGCGAGACCGATACGCCGAGGCCAACCGGGAGTTGGTCGCCCTGCTCGGACCGGAATTCGGCGATTGGTGATGTCCGATTCTCGCGCGCGCAAAAGAGTGACCATCATCACTCCTGTCTACAATGAAGAAGAATCCTTGCCGATGTATATCGAGCATGTCTGCAAGACGCTGCTCGATGTGTCCGGTTATGACTTCACGGTGCTCATGATTGATGACGGCAGTTCCGATGGAAGCTGGGAGATCATCTGCCATCTGTGCGCCGAGGACAGCCGTTTTCAAGCCCTGCGACTGTCGCGCAATTTCGGCTCACACACAGCCCTTTCGGCGGGCTTTCTTCATGCCGACGGTGATGCGGTATGTGTTTTGGCCTGCGATCTCCAAGACCCGCCTGAAGTGGTGCTGGAATTTCTGGAGCGCTGGAAGCAAGGGGCAAAAATAGTCTGGGGCAAACGCAGGACACGGGAGGATTCAGCTTGGCGGATATTTTTCAGCAACCTGTTCTTTCGTCTCGTCAGGCGCTACGCCATGCCAAAGAATTCCCGCTTTACCACTGGAAGCTTTCTCCTCGCCGATCGTCAGGTGGTGGAATGCTATCGCCAGTTCCAAGAGCATAACCGGATCACCTTCGCGCTTATGGCTTGGACAGGCTTCGACCAAGACTGCGTCGAATACGACCGCAAAAGTCGGATTGCCGGGAAGTCCAAATGGGACTTCTACAAGATGTTCAAGGCTATGTACGATACTTTTTTTGGATTCTCCTTTGCCCCCATCAGAATTATCACTGTGATGGGGGTTGTTGTTTCCTTTTTTTCCTTTCTTCAATTGGTATATTTAATCGTTTTATGGTTCACGCGGCAACCCGTGCCTGGGTATACCAGTTCCATGATCACCACCCTTTTCTTATTTGGTCTTCAGTTTCTATTTCTCGGCATCGTGGGCGAATACCTTTTCCGTATCTATGCCGAAGCATTGAGACGGCCACTTTTCTTCATAAGCGAACGCCTTAACCATGACCCAGAAAATTCCGACTAGGTTCTTCCTCGACATGGTCCCGATCCATCTGAGGAACGCCGGGCAACACGAACGATTGGCCTGGGCCGAGGGGAAATGCTTCTGCGTGCCTGGAGAGCTTGCCGGACCCCTTCGCCGGCAGGGGGCATTGGACGCCCGGGGAAACCTGACAATCCCGGCAGAATTGCCTGAAGAAGTTGACCAGGAAATAGCGGACGTCGTGCTTCTGGCCGCAGCTTTTACCGAGAATCCTCCGCTCAGCAGTCGCTTGCCCTTCTCCTACCAGCGAGTGCCCCCTCGTCTGCGCGCCTTAGCAGCGACCTGCCTGGGTAGGCTGCATGCCCACCGCCAAGCGCAGTGGGCAAAATTTCCCGGTTGGCCACTCGATTTGAGCGCGGATTTCGTTGCAGACCTCCTGAATGTACGCCCAGGCTCCAGAACCGGTAGAACCCCGGTCATCCTGACGCATGACCTCGATTCTCCGGAGGGAGTGCGCAACATACTCAAGTACTTCCTCCAACTTGAGGAGAAGCGAGGGGCGCGATCCGTCAATTTCATGGTTCCCCACGGCAGGCCCTTGGATCATGGCGCTTTAGGGGAGATCACGGCCAGGGGGCATAGCCTGGGCATTCATGGACATGATCATTCCAATCTTACTCCGTTTGCCTCCCCTGAGCAGAAGCATCGCAGGCTGGTTGATGCGCGAGAGACGATACGCCAATATGGCATTTTGGGTTATCGCGCCCCGTCGCTGTTGCGCACCAAGGCGCTTCTGAGCGCTTTGGCGGAGTGGTACCGATACGACAGCAGCATTCCGACATCCGGCGGCTTATTCCCCGTGCCGAACAATGGCTGCGCCAGCGCCAGACCGTTCTTCCTGGACGGCTTGGCAGAAATACCCCTTTCCCTGCCCCGCGATGGATCGCTTCGATTTCTTGGCCATAGTCCGGGTCGGATAGCCGCTATGCTCATTGATTGTTCGGAACAAATCTCCGCGTCCGGCGGAGTCGTCATGGCCTTGACCCACGGCGAGGAACGCTTTTCCGGCAATCCAGCTATGTTGAACGCCTACGAACTGTTCTTGGATCATATTGCGTGCTCGGATCGATTTGTCTTTAGCACGCCCGAAGAGATCCTCTCCGCCCCCATGCGCCGTGTCGACGACGCATGGCTTGACGTCTCCCAGAAAAATAATTATTAATCCAATATTATAGCAAGAGAGGATAGATGTCCGCGCTCTTGCATTCGAGCTAGGAATCGAGGCGGTAGGTATGATCGGAGTAGGTTTGGTCGGATATGGCTATTGGGGGCCTAATCTGGCCAGGAATTTTTCCCGCCAGGCAGACTGCCGACTCATCGCCATTTGCGACAAGTCGCCAGAACGTCTGGCTAAGGCAGCCAGAGACTATCCTGGGGTTGCAGTCACTCCCCGGTATCGTGACTTGTTGCGTCGCTCCGATATCCAAGCCGTCCTGATCGCCACCCCTGTGTCGTTTCACTATAGATTCGTCAAGGAAGCGCTCCTGGCCGGCAAGGACGTGCTTGTTGAGAAGCCCCTCGCTGAAAACAATCGCCAAGCCGAAAAGTTGTTGGAGATAGCTGGGCGCACCGGGTGCATTCTGGCCGTTGATCACACGTTCCTCTTTACCGGCGCGGTGCGCAAGATCAAGGAACTTCTCGATTCCAAGGCCTTGGGCGACCTTTTGTATTTCAATTCCGTCAGGATTAATCTGGGGCTCTTTCAGGAAGATGTGAATGTCATTCACGACTTGGCGCCGCACGATCTGTCCATCCTGTGCCATCTCATTGATACGATGCCGGTGTCGGTGCAGGCCATGGGGGCTTGCCACGCTAGGCCGAACCAGGAGAGTCTGGGCTATCTCCACATCGAATATCCGGACGGCTTCATGGCCCATTTTCACTTCAGTTGGCTTGCCCCGGTGAAAATTCGCCAGACCCTTATTGCCGGAACGCACAAAATGATCGTGTATGACGACATGGAGATGAGTGAAAAAGTCAAAATATACGACAAGGGAATTTCCGTAAGCCCAGACCAGGACTCCATGTACCAGATCAAAGTCGATTACCGGACCGGGGACATGGTGGCCCCCAAATTGGCGCATCGTGAGGCCTTGGACGCCGAGGCCGAACATTTCCTTGCCTGCGTGCGCGATCGCTCGCAGCCGCTTTCCGATGGAAAGGCCGGCGCGCGTGTGGTGCGGCTAATCGCGGCAGCGCAGCAGTCCTTGCTGCGGGGCGGCAAAAAGATGCTGATCAATCAATGAGCAAGACGCCGTATCTGTGCATCGCCCAGGATGTGATTCTGGGCCGGGACATCAAAATTGGGCCGTTCGTCAACCTCTATGGTTGTGAGATCGGCGACGCGTGCACCATTGGAGCCTTTGTGGAAATCCAGGCGGGTGCAGTCGTCGGCCAGAAAGTAAAAATCCAAAGCCACAGTTTCATCTGCTCCGGCGTGGTCATCGAGGATGAGGCCTTCATCGGCCACGGCGTCATGTTCATCAACGACAAGTACCCTCGATCGACTACTCCCGGAGGGAAAAAGCAGGGTCCGGAGGACTGGGTCTGCCAATCGACCCGGATCGGACGGCGGGCTTCAATCGGCAGCAATGCCACTATCCTGGGGGGAGTTGTGGTCGGCGAAGAAGCCGTTGTCGGGGCGGGGAGTCTCGTGGCCAGGGACGTTCCACCCTGGGCAGTGGTTGCCGGCAATCCAGCCAATGTGCTCCGATACTTGAAAGGCGAATAAGAGCGTCATGGGTCCCCCTTCTCCAAAGCGTCTTCCCTTCATGGACCTTACCCGCCAGCACGCCCCGATCAAGCGGGAGTTGTTAAAGTGTTTTTCCGATGCCTTGGATACCTGCCGATTCATAGGCGGGCAGGAACTCGAAGCCTTCGAGATAGAATTCGCCTCGTTCGTTGGTACGCGTTATTGCGTGGGTGTTAACAGCGGTACGGATGCCCTGCGGTTTGCTTTGTTGGCACTCGGCGTGGGGCCTGGAGACGTCGTCGTCACCACCCCCAACACGTTCATCGCCACGACGGAAGCCATCAGCCAGACCGGCGCGCGTTTTGAGTTCGTGGACATCGATCTGCGGACGTCGCTCATGGATATCGGCGCCCTGGCGGACACGCTTGCGCGGCATGATTCCTGCGGGAAACGAATCAAAGCCATCGTCCCCGTGCATCTTTACGGGCAATGCGTGGAGATGGAAACCCTGCACGAGTTGGCCAATCGGTATGGCGCGCTGATCTGCGAAGATGCCGCCCAGGCCCACGGCGCCTCGCGACACGGCAGGATGGCGGGCAGCATGGGGATGGCCGCTGGTTTTAGTTTTTATCCAGGAAAGAACCTCGGGGCCTGCGGCGAGGCCGGGGCAGTGACCACCGATGACAAGGGGATCGCAGAAACCGTGCGCGCCCTGAGAGATCACGGCCAATCCCGGAAATACGTTCATCACCTAGAAGGATACAACGGGCGGCTGGACGCCATCCAGGCAGCCGTTTTGCGAGTGAAGCTGCCCTTCTTGCCGGCTTGGAACGTACGAAGACGGGACATTGCGGCGCGGTATGATGCAGTTTTTGCCAAGCTGGACGGGATTTCCCCGGTGGGCATCTTACCCAGCAACGTTTCCGCTAGGCACCTGTACGTCATTCATGTCCCCCGTCGCGATGACCTTATCAGACACCTTGCTGCCTTATTGATCGATACCGGCCTACATTACCCCATCCCGTTGCATATGCAACAATGCTACGCTCGGTTGGGCTATGGCCCCGGATCGTTCCCCAACGCAGAGCGGGCGGCGCAAATGTTGTTAAGCCTGCCCCTCTATCCGGAGATGACCGATGACGAGGTCGACCGGGTCATCGCCGCCATCAAGGACTTCGCCTGTTGATCACTGCTCGCTGTTTTTAGCCGAAACCAACTTGTCCTTAAGGGAATTACACGAATGCAAGGAAAAACTATCCTGATAAGCGGCGGAGCCGGCCTGATCGGCTCATGGATTGCTGAACTTTTGGTTCGTGAGGGAGCCGCGGAAATCCGGATACTAGATAACTTTAGCCGAGGCACAAAGAACAATCTCGCCTGTGCTGCGGCCAAAGGCCCGCTTGTGATCATTGAGGGAGACACCCGTGATCCAGATGTTGTCGCCCGAGCCATGGACGGCGTGGATACGGTTTTCGAACAGTCGGCCATCCGCATCACGCAATGCGCCGCAGAACCAGATCAGGCCATGGAAATCATGGCTAACGGAACCTATAACTTGATCAAGACGGCGGTGCGGGCCGGGGTCAGGAAGTTTGTCGCCGCTTCCTCTGCTTCGGTGTATGGCCTAGCTGAGGAATTTCCCACTGCGGAAAATCACCATCCGTATGACAACCGGACGCTATACGGGGCGCTGAAGGTTTTTTACGAAGGCCTTTTACGTAGCTTCAACGACATGTACGATCTGAACTACGTGGCTCTGCGCTATTTTAACGTCTATGGCCCCAGAATGGATATCCACGGGAAATATACCGAAGTGCTTATCCGCTGGATGGAACGGATCGTCTCTGGTAATCCTCCGTTGATCTTCGGGGACGGCACCCAGACCATGGACTTTGTGTATATTGAGGATGTGGCCAGAGCGAACATCATGGCGGCTAAGTCACAGGCCTGCGACGCAGTTTTCAACATCGCCTCCGGTGTAGAAACCAGTCTTAACGACTTGGCCCACGCCCTGCTGCGAGTCATGAATTCTGACCTCGCACCCGAGTACGGACCACCACGCGCAGTCAACCCTGTTTCCCGCCGCTTGGCCGACACACGGGCTGCGCAAAAGCAACTCGACTTCACCGCGTCTGTTCCTCTCGAAGAGGGGCTGCGCCGGTTGGTTGCCTGGTGGAAGCAAGAAAATCGTTTGTCCTAAATAAGGCCGCCACATGAAGAGGAAGCTGCCGATAATTGTTCCTTGCTTGGGTGAAGAGGAAGCGCAAGCCGCCGCCGCCGCCGTGCTTTCCGGCTGGGTCACCCAAGGGCCGGCTGTTGAGGCCTTTGAACGCAAATTCGCTGCGGCCGTAGGTGCCCCTTTTGCTTGCGCCGTCTCCAATTGCACTGCGGCCTTGCACATGGCCCTTCTCGGCGTCGGGGTATCGCTTGGCGACGTGGTACTAACCGTCAGCCATTCCTTTATTGCCACAGCCAATGCCGTACGCTGTTGCGGAGCAGAACCGGTATTCGTGGATATTGATCTGCAAACTTTAAACATCGACCCCGATCGTCTTGAAGAGACCGTGGAGCGCGACTTCGAGCGTAAGAATGATTTTTTCTGGCATCGGGCGCCCGAACGTTTAATCACGTGTTTTTCTCCATTTGCTCGATGTGCTCCCCCCTTAGGAAGACTGGCGGCCATTCTCGTCGTGCATCAAGCGGGCATGCCTGCCGATCTGCGCCGCATACTTCCACTGGCTCAGAAATGGGGCCTGCCTGTGGTGGAGGACGCCGCCTGCGCCGTCGGCAGCGAAATCAAACGCGATCCATCCGCCCCCTGGGAGCGCATAGGCAAACCCCACGGCAACGTGGCCTGTTTCAGCTTCCATCCCCGCAAAATCCTCACTACCGGCGACGGCGGCATGCTCGTCACGGCCAGTCGTACTCTCTACGAACGCTTCCGCTTGTTGCGCCAGCACGGAATGAGCGTGCCCGACACCGTGCGGCACAGCGTTAATCAAGTTTTGTTTGAAAGTTATGTCCTTCCGGCATTCAACTACCGCATGACAGACATTCAGGCAGCCGTCGGCTGCAAACAGCTTGATCGGTTGGACGCCATCATCGAAAAGAGAAGGTTTTTGGCAGGGGAATACCAACGGCAGATTTTGGGCATCCCCGGCGTCGAAGCACCGAAGGAACCGGAATACGCCCGTTCCAACTGGCAAAGCTTTATCGTGCGTCTCCAGGACGCATCTCTCCAGACAACGGTCATGCAGCGGCTTCTGGACATGGGAGTAAGCACCCGGCGCGGCATTATGTGCGCTCATCTGGAGCCGGCCTACGCTGGGATTTTCGTCAGCAACGGACTCGAAGGAAGCCTCATCGCCCGTGATACGGGTATAATACTTCCTTTGTTTCATGGGATGGAGGTAGAGGACGTGAACTATGTGGCGATGTGCTTGCGCAATGCATTGCAGGTATAGTCATCAGCCATCGCAGTCCATCCGAAAATGCCTTTCGCATCCAGTGACACCTCCAACCGAGCGCGGACATGCTATTTTGCGAAACTTCTTTCATCATCTTTTTCTCGCTCTGTTTCTTGGCGAATATCATTATTGTCAAGGTGATGAAGAGAAGCAACGTCTTGCTTCTTTCGCTGGTCAGCCTTTTCTTTTTGGCGGTTTGGGGCATAAGGGATCTCTGTATCTTTCTCATTGTCTTGATCTTCAACTACGCCATGGCCAGCACAGTAAACTTAAGCCACGTCCACAGGACACGCCGCCTTTTTTTTACCATTGCTGTAGTCGTTGACGTTCTTGTTCTTGTCACGTACAAGTACCTGTTCTTCTTCTGTCAAATAGCTGATCGCTTTGCCTCGCTATTCAATTTTGATTCAATTTTTACAATTAAGCAACCTCTTCTTGCGCCATTGGCGATCTCTTTTTACATTTTTCACTGTATTAGCTATCTTTATGACATCTATACAAAAAAATATTCCCATACAACTTTTTTACGCTACACCTTCTATCTTTCCTTTTTTCCACATCTCATCGCTGGACCGATCGTTCGAGGCAACCAACTGCTACCACAACTCGACGACATCGTAAAAAATTTCCGCCTGGACATACCCAAGGGACTTTTCTTGTTTATCGCCGGTTATTTCCTGAAGGTCGCTGTGGCCGATCAGATTGGAGAGAATATAAACCAATGTTGGGATATCGGAGACATTGCCGGACTTTCCTTTTATGACGCCTGGGCCGTAGCGTTCTTATATTCCTGCCAAATCTTTGGGGATTTCTATGGCTACACACTCATGGCGCTTGGTTTGGCCAAGCTTCTCGGATACGAACTTCCTGACAATTTCAAGGCACCCTATATCGCTTGGAGCTTCCAGGGGTTCTGGAACCGTTGGCACATCACACTCTCTCGTTTTATCCGCGATTACGTGTATATCGTTTTTCTCGGAGGCAACCGCAACAGCACCGCCCGTACCCAGGTCAATCTGCTCGTGGCAATGTTAATCTGCGGCTTATGGCACGGTGCTCAGTGGACGTTTGTCCTTTGGGGCGGGCTGCACGGATTGGCCTTAGTCATCGAACGCCTTTTCGGTTTTACCGATGGAGACAAAAAACCGCCTTGGCTGCGCCTCCCCTGGTATGTTTTCGTGCAGATCACGGTTGTTCTTGCCTGGGTTGTCTTCCGCGCCCAATCCTTCCCTGTAGCCGGGGCCTTTCTGGCCAAGATGCTCGACCTCACTCAGGCCGGAACGTTTTCGATGAACAGCAGAATTCTCACCAGTCTTATTTTCGTTGTACCGGTTGTCTTGCACCATATCTATGAAGCCGTGCCTTGGTTCCGCTATTTAGGGCAACATCATGTATTTAGAGGAATTGTTTGTGGCATTATGTTGTATTTTGCCACCATATTCTCCCATCGAGCGATGGAGTTTATTTACTTTGATTTCTAATCAAAAGATAAAAAGACTGTGCGGGTTTATTTGCTCTCTGACAGGGGCTTTTCTTGTTCTGCACTTGCTTTTTGCCTCTCAGTTTCCGACCTGGGAAAAAAAACAATTTCCTGCGGCAATAGATTGCTTTGACAGAATGCCGCAAATGCTGTTTTTATACAACAACTCTCTTGCGCAGTATATGTATAGCCGTGGAATGTTTGGCCACGACAAAATAATGAAAAAAGCTAAGGTATTGTTATATAGCAGCTCTCAGGGTGTGTATGGATTCCAGGCGTCATTGATAAACAAGATTGTTTACCCAGAAAAAAATGCTGGAATGGTTGCCAACATTTCCACAAACTGGGGCGAGGGCATAGCATTTCTCCAACATATTATTAATGAGAATGATCTAAGAGACAAAATCGTTGTAATGGGAATTGGCGTACACACGCTTAATGACGGCAGTTTTTCAACATTTGCGAAACAGGCAATGCGCGAATCTCTATTGATGGGATATAAAACTGTCTTCCAGACTTGGTTTGAGTACATGCGCGACAGCTTGGTAAATAGATTTCTCCCGCTAGTACAAGTAAAAAAAGAAGGTGGTTTTCAAATCGTAAGCCAAGTCGCTTATCCTTCGCTGGGGCAATGGCGTGACATTGTTTATGGTGATGCAACCGACTTTCAAGACCCGAATAAAAATATTCCTTTTGAAGCAGGGGACATCGCAGTCAAATTCGATTTCGCAGCCATGTACTCTTTTGCGGCAGCATTGCGTAAAAAAAACAACTCACTTGTACTCGTAGCCATGCCATCTGAGAATTTCGACCAGGCATCAGTCGCCGCTTTGGCCAATGCTCTTCAATGCCAATATATCCCCATTGAGTGGGATGATCTATGCGGCGGATGGGATATATACCACATGGACTCCAAAAGTCGTGCCGTCTTCTCGGAACGCCTAGCGCACGGCCTGAAAGCACTCATTAATCGTGGTAGTCTGCGCCCCTAACAAGGGAGGAGCTGCGGTCGCGGTAGGGACCATCCTTTCGGCTGGCCCCCCGCACAGATCCCAGCGAGCGGCACTACCGCACTGGGCTCCTACCTCGGGTGTTTGGCGTAAAAGCGCTCGTTTGGATGAGGATGCATGACTTTGAGCGGGGGAATCCAGACCTTGACGATCGGACTGAAGGTCTGCCAGTTGATGCGACGCTTCTGGCCTCGGCGACGGAGCACCTTGTACCAGTTACGAATCAGATCTTCCCTAAACGTCCGCATGGCTTCGCAATTTCCTGGAACTGCATGATACCGATAGTATCCGAGCACCACCCGCTTCAGCCAGTCGCCGACCTCGGATATCCTCCCTTGCCACTTTTCGCATGCGTAGCAGTCCGGACGACACACCTGTCCGGCCCTGTGTCCGGGGCGTGGCCGCCTGCTCCGCATTTCCCTTGGTTGACCGCCTTCCCTCCACCGCCTCCGCAGACAGGTCTTCCCTGCCCTTGTTCAGCGGTTTCCCCGGTACTATGCAGCCATCCGACTTCCCAGAGACGTACATGCCGGGCGTATGGCTTCCAGCCTTTCCCGACCGTCCATCCCCACCATCAGGGGAAGGAATCCCTGGGATCTCCCGGTTCCCGTGTATGGAGTTTCCGCACGTGCGCAGGGTCTTCGACTGCGCGGGACCCTCGGACGGCTTGCGCTTAGCGCCGCCCTCGGTGTGGCCTTCCGCTTCGCTTAACAGCGTCGGCGTCCCGGACAATTTAATTTCGCAGCTCAATGGCTGGCCCGTGCGTACCCCTGTCAACGCTTCGCCGCCGGCCTCGCGACCGTCAACGCATGACTTGGGGTCGGTGTGGGGCGCTATCCCTTCACCGTAAGGCTCTTTCATCCTCTACTCCATGCCGGTGTGACCGGCGCACTAAGCGGTCAATCAGGCCCTTCTTGCGTGAGGGAGTGACGACTGGGTAAGCTCAGACAGAAATGGTCAGGCTTTGAGGATCGACGTGCTGCGGCAGGAGGGCTTTGCGTTGGGCGTCGGAGGTCGCCGCCGGCAGGTGCTCGAAGAGGTGGCGCAGGTAGCGGTACGGCTCCAGGCCGTTGGCCTTGGCGGTTTCGATGAGGGAGTAAATGGCGGCCGAGGCGTCGGCTCCGCGCGGATGGCCGGAAAACAGCCAGTTTTTGCGGCCCACAGCAAAGGGACGGATGGCGTTCTCGGCCAGGTTGTTGTCCGGGCGCAGCCGGCCGTCTTCCAGATAGACGACCAGCCGGTCCCACTGTTTGAGGGCATAGCCGATGGCCTTGCCGAGCAGGCTCTTGGGCGGCGTGGTGGCGACGCGTGCGTCAAGAAGCGCCTTGAGCTTGTCCAGGATCGGGCTGGATTTTTCGGCTCGCAAGGCCTTGATCTGCTCCGGATCAAGCCGCTGTTTTTCGGCTTGGTGCTCCACGCCGTAAAGCTTGCCGATCAGATCGAGGACGGCATGGGCCGTGCCGCCTTTGGGCGTCATAGAGGCGCGTTTCGTCCCCCGCAAAGGCCAACCCGGCCAGGGCGCCACCAGCAGCAGCCCTCCCAGGATCGGCAGTAGGCAGCCGACCGTCGTCCGGTTGTCGGCGGCCTTCTTCGGGTTCGTGAGCCAGCCCCAGCCGCGCGGGGCCTTGAGGCCGAGCGAATGCCGGATGAACCGGGCCGGCGATGCGCGGGCGGCGATGCGCTTGCGGCGATGCGCTTGCGGCGATGCGCTTGCGGAGGGAGGGGACGCGGAAACCGAATTTCATGGCTCTACCTCCCCGCCTGCTTTCGCCCCAACCCCTCGGCCAGCAACGCCACGGCCAGGGTGTTCATGCTGACACCCTCGGCGTCGGCTTGTCTGGTCAGTTTGGCGTGAAGACTCTTCGGGGTCCGAAGAACGAACCGACCAGGAGCCTTGGTGCTGCTTCCCGGTTCTGGCACGGCATCTCCCCACTTCTTGGCGGCCTGAACCCAAGCCTTTTCCGCATCGGCCCCGTTGACCAGGGCCTCTTCAACGGTGTCGCCGTCGCTCATGCAGCCAGGAAGGTCCGGGAACGTGACAAGATAGCCCGGACCATCTTCGTCGCTGAGAAGCGATATTTCAAAGGGGTATTTGGGAGTTTCCATCAATTTTCTCCTTTCACGGCGTCCACCAGGGCCACAAAGCGGCGAACGTAGATCGGCCGAATCGGGCGGTGCGCTGGCACGCTTAGATGCTCTTTCCCAGGGTGCCGAAACACGCAGTGACTTGTACCGTCCTGGTCCCACTCAATACCCATGCGCCGGGCAACAGCCTGCAAGTCCTCAATCCGCCAATCGCGCGGGTTTTGGCGCATTCGGGCCAGGGTTTTGTCCGCCGTGCTCATAAAGAAAATGATACTACATATAACATCAAGGTCAAGATAAAAATTATGCCCCTTCGGTCGTTTTCTTACCCTTCGATTCCTGTCTGGCCACCCCTGTCGCCGCCATGGCCGGCAAAACGACCCGCCCCATCCGCCCTCGGTCTCACCGCCTTCGCCGGCCGCCAGCGCTCTACTTCGCCCAGGGGGACCAGAAAGGTTTTCCCGACCCTGGCCGCCAGCAAATGCCCCCGGGCAATCTGCTGCTGCACCGCCTGTCGCGTCAGGTCGAGGATCACGGCCACCCGGGTCACGGGCAGCATGTAGCCCTGCGGCCCCAGGGGCCATTGGGCAAGGTAATCGCGGCAGGCGCTGGCCTCGGCCATCCGTGTCGTCGAAGCCCCGGGGGCCGTCTTTCACGTTAAGCCCATGACCTTTGACGAAGAGTTGGCCTTCGACAAGTCCTTCCAGTCCTATGACCGGCAGACCGGACGCAATGTCACCACCGATCCGGCCGCACACTTACGGGCCAAGTGCTGCCGCGTCATCCTGGGATGGAATGGATTGCCCGGCGACGACGGGGACATCCCCTATTCCACCGAAAACATGAATACCCTGTGTGCCACGGCTCCCGGCCTCATGTTCGCTGTACTGCGTGACGCCGGTGCCCCGGACGCCGTCGAAGCCGAGGTGGCCGAAAAAAACTCGTAGAGTGGTGCAAGGCGAACGAGCCGGGAGCGTCACGTGTCTCCCGAGAAGAGTGCGCCAAGCTCTTCTGGGATGAAGACAACAAGCCCCCGCCTTGCGATACCTGTACGCGCCGCTGCGATATCGAGCTACACCACGACAACGAACTCGCGTGGGACGTATGGGTGACGCTCCATGAGTTCGACAGGCCGTTCGCTGTCGGGATGGCCGCAATCCCGCTCCCGATCCCGTCCGTGGCCATGGCCGAGTTGACCGCCGTTATGGGTGGAACTGTGGGGGACTACGCCAAGGCCAAGCGGATTGAGCGGCTTATGTGGCCGGCTATCCAGAAGATATACGCGAAGAAGTGAAGAGGGCCGGCAAGAGTCGGCCCTCTTTTTATTACTCCAGCGCGGCGGACTCCAACGCCTCCGTCGCCAGAGCGTTGATGCTTTTTCCCTTGACTGACGCGATCATGGCCACCCTGGCATGTAGCTCAGGGCTGACGCGGACCATAATATTTCCGGAGTACGGCTTATTTGGGGGCACATTCCGGGCCTTGCAAGCCTCCAGATAGTGGTCAACAGCCTCATGAAAAGCGGCCCGCATTTCTTCCACAGAATCGCCGTGAAAGCCCACGATGTCGCTTATCCCTGCAATATGGCCGACAAGGCATCCGTCCTCGTCGCTGTACTCAATGCGGGCAGCGTAGCGCTTGTACGTCATGGGGGTCATATGCCCTCCTTATCGATCCTCAAAGCCTGACATTTCTGCCTGAACTTCTGCCGCCTTCCGCTCGCCCTGACAAGATGCGCCTTATTGAGCGCTTACGAATAGCCGTCGGATGGATGCTCAGTCAGATTGTATCGCGGATGGATCAGGCCGTCGTCCGCTTCACGCCATCGGGGACACCAACCTCCATGGGCAATGCCATGCGTCATCGCAAAATCAAGCGCCGCTCGGTCAACGCCAGTTTGGCCGCCGGAAATGATGGTGAGTTGGGCAAGATCGAGCATAGAATTGCCTCGGAGGTGCAGGGACGATTGGTGCAGTCGTGTTCTGATTCCCGGTGGAAACGTTCTCCATATGTCCGGGGCGGTATGCCCAGCGTGGCGTTTCGTGATAGGGCCTAAAACGACATTTCTATGCCAAGCTTCCGCCCTAGCCCGTCCAAAACAGTCTGAAATTCCTCTCGTAAGCCAGCATCCACGGAATCAAGCCCCCTCCGCACGTTCTGGCTCCACTTTGGGCCGCGCTTCATCGCCTCTGCAAAAGTTTCCATAAGGGCATGCTTGTCCTGCCTGAGCAGCACCGCCAAAAGACAACTCGCCTGCCACAAATCCTTGGCCCGTTTCGGAGCATCCGAGCGCACTTGTGAAACGATCAGCTTGTGTATCGCGTACCGGGCAGGCTCGGGCACGTTGACCAGCACCCCGCCGCCATACAGCACTACGGCTTCGACCGGCTGGTAGATCAAAAAATCGAGGTATCGCATAAGCTGACCAGCCGCGCCGAGCGCCGGCAGGGGTTCGGCCGTAGCTTTGTCAGCCCCTCGATTCGGCACTAAAATATCCACTATGTAGCCGTCGCGGTTTTTGAATCGACAGGCCATGTCGCCGCGTTCAAGCGACGAAAGGGGCTCAAAGGAGGCATCAACAGCCCGAAGCGCCTCCAGGAGTGAAGGGATCTTGTCCGTGGCCGCGACGGAAATGCTGATCTCGCGGAACTGGGCAATGTCCAGATCCTTGGTGTATGCGTACTCCTTGGGGAATTTGACGCCTAGGGCGTGTCCTCAATTAGGAGATTCCCCAAAGTAACGATCTGTGATTGATAGCAGGTCTGCCTGGGGGAACTGGCCATGACACGACGATATGCATTGCGGGACGACCAGTGGGAACGGCTCGC
>Ga0074193_1001165_pt1 | contig 34916 bp, 32 predicted proteins | sample EPASupsiteHSE605_FD_64523 | JGI IMG/M metagenome (GOLD analysis project Ga0074193, IMG submission 64523) | Bioremediated contaminated groundwater from EPA Superfund site, New Mexico - Sample HSE6-05 | ecosystem: Environmental > Aquatic > Deep subsurface > Groundwater > Contaminated ... | reverse complement strand
CAGCTTAGACCTGGTTGTCGACATATCGTCAATGTTGGCTCGGTCGGCCAACCTCGAGACGGCGATCCGCATGCAAAATACGTTATATGGGACAACTGTCGCAACACGTTGGAGATTAGGCGAATTGCTTATGACATAGCCCGGACAGCGCTCTTGATCAGGAAGCGCGGTTTTCTCCAAAGGGATGCGGAAAGGCTCTTTTCCGGCACCTGCTCAGCCTAAAATTTGTCAACAAACGTTGCGTGACAAAAGATTGAGGTGGTACGGAAAAAGTGGACACAAAGTTAAGAGCGTTTAATCTGCTCTGAGGAGGTGTTCACATGAAAAAAACAGTACGCAGAAAATTCACAGACGAATTCAAGGAAGGGGCCGTCAAACTGGTCACGGAACAAGGATACAAGATTTCCGAAGCGGCCAGGAATCTGGGCATCCATGCCACTCAACTTCGCCGGTGGGTCAAAGGGAAATCACCGGATGCGACCCCCGTTACGACCAGCACGGTTCAGTTGCAAGCAGAACTTAAGCAGTTGAGGCGGGAAAATGAGCGTCTTCGAATGGAGCGAGAGATTCTAAAAAAGGCAGCAGCCTTCTTCGCGAAAGAATCGGTTTGAGATTTTCCTTCATCGATATCGAGAAGAAGGCGTTCCCTTTGTTTTTGCTGTGTAAAGTCATGCAGGTGAGCCGTAGCGGTTATTACCACCACTGGAAAAAGCGTGGAGCATCGGCCAGGGAGAAGGAGCGATCCCAACTGATTCCCAGGGTTCGTTCCATTCATCAGGAATCGAAAGCAACGTACGGCAGCCGAAGGATGGCTCAGGAGCTGAATGCTCTTGGGTTTCATTGCGGCAAGCATAAGGCCGGAACGTTGATGAAGCTGGCTGGCGTTGCAGCAAAACAACGGAAAAAGTTCAAGGCCACAACCGATAACAAGCATACGTTTCCTGTCGCCCCTAATCTTCTGAACCGCAGGTTTTCCGTGACCACACAGAATTGCGTCTGGGTTGGCGACATCACCTACATTTGGACATCCGAGGGATGGCTGTATTTAGCGGTTGTGATCGAATTGTATTCCCGCCGTATCGTTGGGTGGTCGATGAACAAATGCATCACCAGGCGATTGGTCATGGATGCGTTCACCATGGCGATTTGGCGGCGAAAGCCATCGAGTGGTCTCATCTTTCACTCGGACAGGGGCAGTCAATATTGCAGCCATGATTTCCAGAAATTACTCAAGAAGCATGGAATACTGACCAGCATGAGCAGAAAGGGCAATTGCTGGGACAATGCTGTGGCCGAGAGTTTCTTCGGCAGCCTCAAAGTTGAGCAGGTTTTTGGGGTGAGGTATCCCAGCCGATCTAGCGCCAGGCAGGACATCATCATCGAGTATATCGAGATGTTTTACAACAGCAAGCGCCCTCATTCCTCTTTGGGGTACATGAATCCCATGGAATTTGAGAAACATCAGCTTTGGAAAAAAGCGGCTTAAAAAAACGTCTACTTTTATTTGACCACGTCACTGCTTCTTCAACGGTTTATTAGTACAACGGCACTTGCCGAACTAGCTTCTTCGGCATGCATTTCTGGGATAAAATTCAATAGTCCCAGCAAAGCTGTACCAACAAATATTGGGTATTTCTTCAATCTTCTAAGCACTCATCTCATGTATAAAATTAGTAATACTATTTTTCTAATAATTGGAATAATTCAAGAGCAAAAATAAAAGTCACTCAACCCATTCATAGAGTTCTATAGTTGCAGGATCACATTTGCAGCACCCCTTACATTTTCCAAGAGATCCAGTTTGTTTCTGAAGTTTACCTTTCTTCATCCAAGTCTCAAGGAGAGGCCGAACCGTTTCAATTTCCACCTTGAAATGGAGTGCTACGTCTTGCAGCGGTACTCTCTTCCGTTCACGAAGGTAATGTTTAAGTTGAATTAGATCCATATCGGCCCTCCTTATCGTTCCCCAGCAAAGCCAGGTTGCATCTTTTCCGCAATCGCCACCGTTGCATTAGAACGCTGGTTCGCCTTACCTATCGAATTTAAGAGTAAAATCACGCAGGAAAAAGCGCACAGGTCAGCGACAATCACCAGCAAAGAATAACCCGGATGGGCTAGAAAATTAACAGCCTGGTAAAAGAGCGTTGAGGCTAAATAAGCCAGAAAGGTAGTCCAGAACCCGGCAAAAGCGGTCCAGGCCAAATTGGTCTCTCGATAAACAGCGGCGGTTGCCGCACCGCAGGGAAAGTAGAGCAGAACGAAAAGCATATAAGCAAAGGCTGCACTATTACTGCCGAAGAGGGCGACCATGGACCCGAAGGTGGAAGCACTTACTTTTAGTGCTTGAGCCGCTATCGTTGCATCGCTAATGTCGCCAATGGAAAGTTTAAGCGGATCGGTGAAGGTACCAAGAACACCAAGAAGTTTTTCAGGGATGGAAGCAAAGGCTCCGCTGATACCGCCCCAAAAATCAAAAGGTTGCTTGGCTGTATGATCACCGGCTACAGCTTGTTGGTCTATCCCGGCATACAAGGCGTCCAAGGTGCCGACAACTGCCTCTTTGGCGAAAATACCGGTAAAGACACCGACTGTGGCCGGCCAATTTTCCTCCTTCACTCCCAGGGGTTTGAGGACAGGGGTCAGCATCTTGCTTGTCAAGGCGAGAGCCGATTTTTCCGTATTTTCATTACCAAAACTGCCGTCGATCCCCAACGAATTAAGGAAGGAGAGCACCATGATAATCGGCACCAGAACCTTGCCCGCCTTGAACAGAAAAGACTTCAGTCGTTCATAAGCCATAAGAAGAACGGACCGGAGTGTGGGTAAATGATACGGCGGCATTTCCATGACAAAGGGGGTGACACCTCCTTGGAGCAGAGTATTTTTAAGGATCAGGCCTGTAAGCGTCGCAAATCCGATGCCCACAAGATAGAGCAGAAAAACCAAATTCTGGCCGCCAACCGGGAAAAAAGCTGCGGCAAAAAGGGCGTAGACAGGCAGCCGCGCACCGCAGGACATAAAGGGGGTCATCATAATCGTTAAAGTCCGGTCGCGCTCATTCTCCAAGGTTCTGGTGGCCATGATCGCCGGGACATTGCAGCCAAATCCGACCAGCATCGGCACAAAGGCTTTACCCGGAAGACCGATGAATCGCATAAATCTATCCATGACAAAAGCGGCACGGGCCATATAGCCCGAGTCTTCTAGCACGGAGAGAAAAAGAAACATGAAGCCGATGGGCGGGATAAAGGTTGCCATGGTCTTTATTCCCCCACCTATCCCATTGGCAAGGATGACAATCATCCATTCAGGGGCGTGAAGCGCGGTCAGCACATTGGCAAAGCCTTCGACAAAGACAGTCCCGGCGAAGAGTTTGAAAAAATCAATAAAAGCACCACCGAGGTTAATGGTGAACATGAACATCAGATACATCGCTACCAGAAAAATCGGGATGCCAAATATCCGGCTGAGGACGACGCGGTCGATCCCATCGGAAAGAGTGGTGCTGACCTGCCCCCGTTTTTTAACAAGGTCTTGAGTCAACCAAGAGATGAACCCATATCGGGCCGAGGCAATGACAATATCGGCCTCCTCATCCTCCTGCTGCTCGATATTCTGTTGCAGGGAAGCAATTCGGACCTTAACAGGCTCGTCTAACATCACAGATTCCGTAGCCTGCTCATCTCCTTCTAGTAACTTCAGGGCCAACCAATGCGGATCAATCTTTTGGATGGTACAGACGTCGAATAAATCTTTGGCCAGCAGTTCCCTAGCCTCCTGAACCGGTGCGGGATAGATAACCTCCGCTACGGGTAGGTTTGTTGTCTCAACCGCTGCATTTATTGCTTCCTTGAGCGCTTCAATACCTTTGTTTTTGGAGGCGGTTAACGGCACAACCGGACAACCCAGCCGCTCTGCCAATCCTTGAACGTCAATTTCGAGTTTGCGTTCCGCAGCCATGTCCATCATGTTGAGGGCAACGATCATCGGCACCCGCATTTCCAGCAGTTGGCTGGTGAGATACAGGTTGCGTTCGATATTGGAGGCATCAACAATATTGACGATGAGGTTGGCTTCCCGTGAGAGGATGTAATTTCTCGTGACCATTTCATCTGGGGACGAGGCCGCCAGAGAATAGATGCCGGGGGTGTCAATGACTTCAACCTTGTTGTCTTTGAAGCGATACGAGCCTGTCTTTTTGTCAACCGTTACTCCAGGCCAATTGCCAACCTGCTGCTTAGCACCAGTCAGACTGTTAAAAAGGGTGGTTTTCCCGCAATTTGGATTACCCACTACACCTATAACGATGGTATTCATTGAGAAATCTCCCTTACCCGCAATGCCTTAGCTTCTTCCTTGCGAAGGCTGAGGTTAAAATCGCGTACTCTGATTTCAACAGGGTCGCCCATTGGTGCCATTCGAGCCACTTGAAATTCCGTTCCCTTAATGAGCCCCATTGCCAGCAATTTTTGCCGGTATGCATTGGCACATCCAGAAAAGCCAAGGACAATACCCTTTTTTCCTACGGAAATTTCAGCTAATGTTTTTTCCATTTTCAACACCTGATCACGCAAATCTTATGGGCCATTCCGCCCCCCAGTGCAAATCGGCTCCCCATTTTCTCAATGAGCATCGCCCCGCCATTTTGTTTTTGGACTACTTTAATTTCATCGTCGATATGAATGCCCATGCTGAGCAAGCGCTCTCGCAATAATCCCCCACCTCGGCAACAATAAATCTTTACCTTTTCTCCTTCACCCGCTAAGGCGAGAGAAAACGAGGGTTCCTGGCTAACCCCATCCCTTTTCTTTCCACAATAGGATGGCTTGACATCCAATTCCTCGAGAGCCCTTACCGAGTCTTGCTTCCTCTTTATCAGCTGCATAAAAAACCTTGTTCTATAAATTATTAGACGAAATTATAATTGTAAGGCGACCCACTTGTCATTAGGCATGCCTAACAATGGGCGTCAATATACAGTATTTTGTTGGCGAGTCAATGATTTTTTTTAGGGAAGACTAAGCGCTAATCGGATCTGAAGAACATGCTTCCCAAACAGTTGCATAAAGTTGTGGTTAGGAGCCGTGTCTTTGTCAAATTTGCGAATTGATCGTCCAGATCTTGATTGAGGTTCAAAGGCTAAAAATAGGTGGAGGGCACAACGGTTTTTATGTATGATAAAGGACGTTATGATACATTAAACAGGGCGACCAAAGGAGAGAGTATGACAGAGGCGTTGGTGGTGATCGGGGGTCAGAATGGAGAAGCGCTGCCGGTGCTCTTTGCTCCGGATGCGAGGACCGCGGAACGAGTGATCGAATTTTTTACTGCTCATCTGAGAAATCCGAATACTCGCAAGGCCTATGCGAGGGCGGTGGGAAGATTCGCTATGTGGTGCACTGACCAGGGAATACACGTGCTCGGCCAGGTGCGACCTGTACATGTCGCGGCTTATATTGAGGGGCTGCAGGAGAAAATCGCGGCCCCCTCGGTCAAGCTCCAACTTGCCGCGCTCCGAATGCTCTTCAACTGGTTGGTCGTCAGCCAGGTGATTCCAACCAACCCGGCCCACGCTGTCCGAGGGCCAAAGCATGTGGTGAAAAATGGCAAAACTCCGGTCCTCTCGGCGGAAGAAACCCGCGAGCTGCTCGATTCAATAGATACGGATTCCTTGATTGGCCTACGAGATCGCGCCCTGATCGGCCTCATGGTATATACCTTCGCCCGCGTCGGTGCGGTCACTAAGATGCGCGGTGAAGATGTGTATGTCCAGGGCCGTCGCACCTGGGTGCGTTTGCACGAAAAAGGGGGTAAGCGTCACGAGATGCCCTGCCACCATAATCTTGAACACTACCTTGAAGCCTATATTGAGGCTGCGGGAATTGGTCCGAATGCAAAAGGGTATCTTTTCCGCACGGCACGCGGACACACAAGTCAACTTTCAGAAAAAGCCATGCACCGGACGGATGTGTACCGCATGGTTTGCCGTCGCGCCGAGGATGCCGGAGTTCGTACTCAAATATGCTGTCACAGCTTCCGTGCGACCGGGATCACCGAATATTTGCGCAATGGAGGTAAGCTCGAAGTGGCGCAACAGATGGCGAATCATGAATCAGCCCGCACCACTGGTCTTTATGACCGGCGCGACGATCAGATCTCACTCGATGAGGTCGAGCGGATTCTGATTTAACGCTGGGCTAATTTAGAGAGAGAAAAGCTTTATTTCACCGGCATCAGTCTGTTTGGTACCGGCTTTGAACTCGATTCTACTGAGAGAGTAGACCTATTGAGTCCCTTACAATAAGATTGCAGAAGTACATTCAATAACAAAATTCCGTTTCATGAGCCGGCTCTTTCATGGTTGACACAAGACATCAATAATACTGTCGAATATACCCATACGCCTTATCAAACAAGTCCTGATCCTTGACCTGGTACTTCACATAGATCACTTTGCGCAAGGCCTTCTGAACCTCACGCTCTCCGGCCTTGGTGCCCTGCCAACCAGGGAAACGCACCAGTCGGACTATTTCATCAATATCAGTTACGATCCGCTCGACCACCATCGGCATAGCACCGTTCTTCACCTCTGCAAATAGCTCAGTCAGTGCAGCCTTGGCCTGGGCCTGCTCGTCAACGGGGTCGACCTGTTTCTCGGCCTGCACGACTTCCTTGGCCAGGGTCAACAACTCTTTCAGAAAATCGAGGCTGTGCAGTAAGCCTTTCTCGTGCCTTTCCTTCAGTTTTTCCAATCGCTCACCCAGGGCAACAAAAGTCGGGTTGCCCTTGTGTTTGCGCAACCGGGCGATGAGTTTAATCTCGATCTCTTTGTATTTCTTATCCGGATCTTTGGCATCGAGCAGACCTTCAAGCACCTCGGCATCCATCACCAGGGTATCCAGGTCATCGCGGACGGTCTCCAAATGCACATTGGCATGAACCAGCTCAATGGTCTTAGCCCCAAGGGCATGCCAGAGCAATTTGCCGTTACCGCTTGGCGGCTTCACCGATTCATAGACATAGGTCAGCCACTTGTAATCGGTCTCGTAAGGCCCCAGGCAAGGGTCGGGAGATAACGACTCCCACAGACGGGAAAACACCGAATACTCTGCCGCAAATTTATCGCGGGTCTCGTTATCGGGTAGGCAATCCTGGGCGGCGATTAACCCTTCGTAACCGCCGACGGTTCGATCGACCCTCGGGAAGAAGGCAAGGCATTTCACCATCTGCCCTGGAAGCTCCTTCTTCAATTCTTCCAGATTGGTGATCACCTTTTGCACCGCTGTTTCATCAAAATCAAGCGCCGTGGCTACGTCATCGAAGATACCCAGATAATCGACAACTAATCCGTGGGTCTTGCCGGGATAAACACGGTTGGTACGGCAGATAGCCTGCAGCAAGTTATGGTCTTTCATCGGCTTGTCCAAATACATAACCTGCAGGATAGGCGCGTCGAAACCGGTCAGCAATTTAGAGGTAACAATTAAAAACTTGAGCGGATCGATTGGGTCCCGAAAGCGGTCGAGCAACCGCTCTTCTTCGTCTTTGGAGAGCTTCCACTCTGCATATTTATCGGACTTTCCACCCTGAGTGTGCATGACAATGGCGCTGGCATCCGACCCGACCAATTCATCAAGGGCCCGCTTGTACAGCACGCAGCATTCCCGGTCAAAGGTGACAACTTGCGCCTTGAAACCATTCGGCGCCATTTTTTCCTGATAATGCTTCACTATGTGCTGGCAAATTGCGTTCACTCTGACCGGGGCCTTGATCAGCACCGCCATCTTGGCAGCACGCTTGGCCAGGTCGTCACGATCCTGCTCGCTCAGCTGATCGGTCATCTGCGCATAGGCTTCGTCGATGGCGGCCTTATCAATATGGAGCTTCACATCCACGGCTTCAAAATGCAGCGGCAGCGTGGCCTTGTCCCGGATCGAGTCCTGAAACGAGTAACGGCTCATGTAGCCCTGTTCATCCTCATCGGCGCCAAAGGCCCAGAAAGTATTGCGGTCCCGCTTGTTAATCGGCGTTCCGGTCAGGCCGAAGAGAAAAGCGTTGGGCAGTGCGTCGCGCATCTTGCGTCCCAAGTCGCCTTCCTGGGTCCGATGGGCCTCGTCCACCATAACGATGATGTTTGCGCGTTCATTGAGGCGATCATCGGCCTCGCCGAACTTGTGAATGGTGGTGATAATGATTTTGCGGGTGTCCACCGCCAGCAGCGCCTGCAATTCCTGCCGGGTCGTGGCGCCTATCATGTTTGGGATGTCGGCAGCGTTAAAGGTCGCGGTGATCTGAGTGTCCAGGTCGATGCGGTCCACCACGATCATCACCGTGGGATTGCCCAGATGGCGGTGCATCCGGAGCTTTTGGGCAGCGAATACCATCAACAGCGACTTGCCTGATCCTTGAAAATGCCAGATCAGGCCTTTTTTGGGAGAGCCATGGACCACACGATCCACAATCAGATTGGTGGCTTCATACTGCTGATAACGACAGATTATCTTGATACGTCTGTGCTTTTTGTCCGTGGCGAACAGCGTGAAATTCTGCAGGATATCCAGCACGACCTGGGGCCGCAGCATGGAGCGGACCGAACGCTGCACGTCAACCAGCGTCCCTTCAGACTTGTCTTCGGGATCATGCCAGGGGCCCCAGATGTCGATGGGCATACGCACCGAACCATAGCGGTAGCACTTGCCTTCGGTGGCAAATGAGAAGACATTGGACACGAACATCTGCGGTACGCTCTGCTCGTAGCCGCTGTGAATGTCACTCGCGCCATCCACCCAGGTGACCGCCGGACGTACCGGGGTCTTGGCTTCCCCCACTACCAAGGGGATGCCGTTGACCAGCAGCAAGATGTCAAAGCGACGGCCGCCTTCCTTGACCGGATAGACCCATTGGCTGGTTGCCACGTAGTCATTGTTGCCCAGTTCCTCGAAATCGATCAGCCGCACCTGGGTGTGCTCGCCCCGTTCGCCGAAGGGCATGGACTTCTCGCCCCGCAGCCATTCGGAGAATAACTCATTGGCCCTCACCAGCCCTTCGCTTTGCACTGAAAAAGGGATGGTCCGCAGGCGGTAAATCACCTCGTCTGCACGGTCGGGCTGTGCTCTGATTTCTGGGTTCAAGCGGATAAGGGCGTCGCGCACCATGGATTCCACCAGCACTTCAGAGTGCTGGCGCGGCAGTTGCTCCGCAGGCACATAGCGCCAACTTTGGATTTCGCCGCCGTAGCTGGGGCGATCCTCCGCAACCATGGTTCCTGAGACCCTGCCGCAGAGCGTATCAAGGATCATCTGCTCGACGGTGGTTTCTTCGTTAAACATTGACGCCTCCGATTAGAGCACCCGCAAGAACACCGATTTGCATTTTTGATGATTCAAGGTGCTGACGACAAGCCTCGATAGCGGCATCAATGGCGGCATACCTTTGGCACATTTTTTTCTGCTCCTCAATGGGAGGCAGGAGAATCGGAATTGTTTGTAGGGTTCCCTTATTTAACTTGAGTCTTGTCGCGCCCTGTTTTGAAAGAAAAGGGCTGATATCGCGATGTTTGAAGTAGTAGAAGATGTATCTGGTAAGGCAGACATCTGTTCCACAAAGAATATGCGCATGGTTGTTCACATTGAAACGGCCGGATACAAGCTGAGTCATTGCCCAGTCATCGAACTTGGTGAAGTGGTCCCCGTCTTCGCCGATAAGAACATACTCACCCTCAATACGGTACTCGTTAAGGTTGTCCAGCTTACCAGTTGGACCATAATACGGGTATTGACCCCGCATCTTTGCCCGAACAGTCTGCGATATCGGCTTTCTTAAATTGTTGAGAATTTGACATGCCTTGCCAATCTTTGAGATTTCCCAGCCTTGCGGAAGGTCTGGACCATGGCTCCTGATTTGGCCTGAAAGGCTCTCGCGTAGATATGCTTTGCGGAAAGCGACTTGGGCAAGGAGAAGTTTATAATGTGATTCTTTTGCCTCATCCGATGTCCACAGGATCTCTGCAATACGCTTCTGCTCCGCAAGAGGGGGTAACGGGAATTCGAAATCCTTCAATGCCGTCCAACTGGTCCTTGGTGAAAGCGACCCTGCGGAGGTGTCAAGGGCGTAATCAAAGAATGCATCACTCTGGCAGATAAACGGCAGGAGTTCAGGCAACAGAACCTTCGTGTTTTTCGGTTCAAAGGTTAGGATGTCGCCCGAACAGATGCCTTCAAACTCAGCAAAGGCGACTTTGCGCTGATAGGCCCGGCGTTTACCGAACAGCGTTTGCCCTGGCACAAATTTGCGGGTAAAGGAGGTATCGCCCTCGGATGAATTCCAACGGCGAATATGTAGGTTTTCCGAATCAAGATGTTCCAAGCCAACGATCCGTTCGATGCCATTACTCGCGGGGTCTCGCTCCACAAGATTGGAGTTTTTCACAACGTCCCCGAATTTGACCGACTTCCATCCTGGCTTCAAGGATTGCACGCCCAAGGGTTACTCCTCCCCCTCACCAGCCCAACGATAGAACACCTTGAGCTTGTTGCCGATATCGCATGGCAGGATGCCGTCGTGTTGCAGCCGCCCCACCACAATCCCCGGCGCAATCCCGATATTCTGGGCAAATAATTGGATATCGGCAAGCGTAGGATGCCCTCGATCAAGAAACTGCCGCAGGGCCGCCGGTGGAATCAGTTTATCGCAGGCAAAAACATCGGCTTCTTCTTCCTTGTCACCATCCAGTCCTTTGCCTTCGATGAACACCTCTTTCCGGCCGTGCTTGACTATATGGCCAGCCTCATGAAAGAAGGTGAACCAGAGATGGTCGTTGCTCTTGTAGCGCAGGCTGAGTTGAATCACGGCTTTGTCACCTAACCACCTGGTGGCTCCGTGGACGCCGGTTTTGGGCAATTCACGAATAAAAACCACCGCCACTCCGGCCGAGGCACACAACGCAACAAGTTTGCCCAGGAATACTTGCGGGTTTTCCGTGGTCAATGCGCGGATATCAGATAAAATTTCCTGAAACCGCTTTTTGTCAAAGGGGGCGCAGATGATTTCTTTGGCCGCGATCTCGCCTTGACGCAGCCAGGCGGAAACCGACTCGGCGCAGGTCTCAAAGCGTTGGGTTTGGCGATAGGCCACTTGATACTCGGTCCAAACGGTATGCCACTGCTCAGGCGAAGCAATGCCAAAAAAACTGAGCACCGCTTCCAGCAGTTCTGTTTTGTTCTTGATCTTGGGAAGCCACCCCAGTTTCGTCATCGCTTTTACCGGGACTTTATCGAGCCAGTCCAGATGGTTTTCAAGGCGCTGTTGTTCAGCCAGGCGAACCCGGTCTTCCTGGTACTGGCGCTCAAGATTGTTCCAGAAATGGGCCGGACGGCCGAGAGTGCGCTCCAGCTTGAGCGAGGTCTCGGGCGTTATCGGGGTTTTCCCCTTGATGATTTCGTTGATGGTTTTTTTGGCCAGCCCCGTTCTGGAAGCTAACTCAACCTGCGTCATTCCCAGGCTGTCGATGTAGTCTTCCAGGACTTCGCCCGGCGTGACCAGGGAATCGGGCTGATACTGGTTTTTAGGCGTATTACTCATGTGTATCCTCCACTCCCATGATTTTAATAGCGGTGATCTGCGACCAGTCCAGGCCGCCATCCCCCAACGTTGGGATCGGATTATGATCAGGGACAAATATCAGGCGATAGGGGTGGTCCAGATCAACGGAAAGCTGTCCGGCACGGCGCCCCCCGGTGAGTTCATGGCAACGGCTTGGTTTGCTCTTAGGAGGCCAAAAATCCTTAAGGGATTGAGCGGCCCTGAGTTCCGTCAAACGAATCCGGATTTTTTTGGCTCGAATGACCCCATGCTGCTTTTCAAGCTGCACTTGTTCGTTGAAGGATTTTTCTATTTTCTTATTTTTAAAAGATATAATCAATTGGGCTTTCCGTCAATAATTATTAACCCGATGGGTTAATCAAATTTAAATATACTGAAGAGCTGATCCATTGATTCTCTGAGCTTCAGAGAGCTTTCCTGCCAGTCGGCAACGGCCTGTTTCAGACTGACCGCATCAGGGGTTCCTTTACCGTTGCCGTTACCGTTATCTCCCCGGACATAAATCGGAATGCTGAGATTACCGCCTTTCTCGCGGATCTCGGCATTGCTGACCACCTTGGCAAAGCCATCGTCATCGCTAAAATCCTGGTAGGCACGGACAATGCGCTGAATATGATCTTCGGTAAGGAAGCTCTGCGCCCGCTCGCGGGTGACTTCGTTGACGGCATTGATAAACAGTACCTTGTTCCTGCGCTCCCTGGGTTTGTGCATGCGGCAGATGACAACACAGGCTTCCATGGGCGAATTGTAAAAAAGGTTGGGCCCCAGACCCAGCACGCATTCCACCACATCATGGGCGACCAGCTTCTCCCGCATCGTGGACTCTTCATTGCGAAACAGGACTCCGTGCGGGAATAGGATGGCGCAGCGGCCCGTCTTGGGCTTCATGCTCTTGACGATATGCTGCCAAAAGGCGTAGTCGGCACGACCCTGCGGCGGGGTGCCGTAGATATTGCGGCCCCAGGGGTCGGCGGCCCAGGCACTACGATCCCACTGCTTGATGGAGTATGGCGGATTGGCCACCACCACATCGAACTGCATGAGCTGATCGCCTTCAACAAAGGCGGGGTTTGCGAGGGTATCACCACGAACGATACGGAAATCCTCAATGCCGTGCAGAAACAGGTTCATTCGGCCGATGGCCGAGGTGAGCAGGTTGCGCTCTTGGCCGACCAGACGAAGGTTGCGCCATTCTTTGTTTTGGCGCTTAAGGTGGGTAACAGCGGAAAGCAGCATGCCCGCCGAACCGCAGGTGGGGTCGTAAATGGATTCGCCCGGCAGAGGTTCGAGCATCTCCGTCATCAGGTGAACCACGGTGCGGTTGGTGTAGAATTCCGCAGCAGTATGGCCGGAATCGTCGGCAAATTTTTTAATCAAGAACTCATAACCAATGCCCAGTTCATCCTCGGGGCAGTTGGCCAGCGAGAGCGTTTGCGAGCTGAAATGTTCGATAAGCTCACGCAGCATGTGATCGGGCAGCCGGTCCTTATTGGTCCATTGGGCATCGCCAAATACGGCGTACAAGGTATCCGGGTTGGCTCGTTCAATTTCTCGGAGCCCATCCTGGATCGCTTTGCCGACATTCTTCACCTGGTTGCGGGTTACCTTCCAGTGGGCTTCCGCCGGGATCTGAAATCGATGTTGCTCAGGGAGTGCGGCATACTTCTGATCACCGCCAGATTCCTCCAGGGCAGTAGACAACTCTTCATCGTACACATCGCAAAGACGTTTATAGAACAGCAAGGGAAAGATGAACTGCTTGTAATCCCCGGCATCGATATGACCGCGCAGTAGGATCGCCGCGCCCCATAGGTAGGATTCAAGTTGCGATTGAGAAATGGTTTGGCTCACTGAAGGGCCTCTATAGTAAAGGCCTTGTCACCTTGAGGATGGATTGTATAGCTTTTGCCGCAACCATGACATTGAGTCGCTTTGCCTCCAAAACCCTTCTGGTTATCCCGGCAAACAAAAAGCAGGGGATGACCGCATTCACCGCAGCACCATGCAATGTTGTTTCCGTGAGCGTCAGCCGGCGTGGCTTCACCTTTATAGAAAATCTGGCAATCCGTTGTCTTCATTTAAACCCTTACATAAGTCCTTCACGCATTAACAGTGCCTTCAACCGATCCTCCGCAACATAAGCTGCTTCCACTGATTCCTTGAGATTGGCGATGGCTTGGTCAATCGTCATGAAATCTTCCTCGATGACCGGTTCCACATAGCGTGAAATATTTAAGTTAAAATCGTTCTCCCTGATTTCAGCCAGGGAGACCACACGGCAAAGCCCTTCGACATCCTGATAGTCCTGATACAAACGATGGATGTTGGCAACATGCTCGGGCAGAAGTTCGTTCTGTGCCCGGCCGGTTTTGAATTCCTTGGAGGCATCTATGAAGAGCACCTTATGCCGATGGGCTTTTGGTTTGGTATCGCGAAAAACCAGCACGCATGGTGCAAGGCCGGTGCCGTAGAAAATATTCTGCCCAAGGCCGACGACCGCTTCAAGCATGTCCATCTCCAGCAGCTTATGTCGAATTGCGCCTTCTTTAGACATGCGGAACAGCACCCCGTGCGGAAGCACGACAGCCATACGCCCTGTCTTGCGTGCCATGGACTTGATCATGTGCTGGACCCAGGCGAAGTCTCCTGACTTCGCTGGTGGCAAGCCTGCAAAGTTGCGGCCGTACGGATCACTGATCCAAACATCATCCCCCCACTTTTCCAGAGAAAAGGGTGGATTAGCGATTACGCAGTCAAAGGTTGCAAGACTGTCGCCTGAATAGAAAGCTGGCAAACGCAAAGTGTCACCGCGTTCGATATGAAAATCTTCGGCGCCATGGAGGAAGAGATTCATCCGGGCTATGGAGGAAGTGGTTAGGTTTTTTTCCTGGCCAAACAACTTACCCAACATCAGATTTTCGTCACCGCCATGTTCTTTGACATGATGAAGGGCTTCGAGGAGCATACCCCCAGTCCCGCAGGCCGGGTCGTATATCGTCTCACCGGCTTCAGGGGCAAGAATGCGTACCATCAGCGCGACCACGGAGCGCGGGGTGTAAAACTCACCGGCTTTCTTGTTGGTCAGGTCGGCGAATTTCTTGATCAGGTATTCGTAGGATTGGCCGAGAATATCGGCCTTGCAGTGTTCGTTGCCCAGGCTGAGCGATGAAAAGTGTTCAATCAGGTCTTTGAGCAGCGAATCGGAAAGACGGTCTTTGTTGGTCCATTGGGCATCACCGAAGATAGTGTGAAGGGTGTCCGGGTTGGCTTGCTCGATGCAACGCATGGCCGCCTGGAGCGCGTGACCGATGTTGACGCTCTTGGCACGGACTTCTTCCCAATGATAACCTTCCGGGACTTGAAAACGATGGTTTTCTGGAAATTGTGCGAATGCTGCATCTCCACCAGATTCTTCCAGCGCGACAGCGAGTTCTTCGTCATAAACATCAGAAACCCGCTTAAAGAAGAGAAGCGGGAAAATGTAGGTCTTGAAGTCGGCGGCATCGACGGGGCCGCGTAGAATATTGGCTGCCTCCCACAGATGGTTACACAGTACGTTATTATCCAAAACTGTTTACTCTACAGAATAATTTATTTGTCATCCAGAATAGGTTGAAAAATTTTAGGGGCAGGGCCAATATAGTGCCAATGAAGCGCAACTCGCTATTCTGATTCAATTTGTTAGCCTGCTGATTGATCAAGATAAACTGGAGAAAGCTTGACCAGTCACGGAAAGAAGTCTGAATCCTCAATTTATCGTCCCCTTAGTCATGCCTCAAACAGCTTTTCGATATTTTTCCAAAAACCAAAGGAGCGGAGCTCTTCGTCCGATATCGAAATTCTGAAAAACGACTCGATATCCACCCTAGAAAATTGCCCTCCTCTCGACGCCCATTTTTTTCTAAAGGAAATTGCAATTATTGCCATTAAATCATGACCGTGACGAATTAGAATTGGTGACTTGTATTCTTCGGGTATCCATTCAGCCTGTGAGGCTGTCAATTGAAGATCAATCGAGATTCCATGATTTTCCGGAAAACCACAAAGGTGACGGGATAGTTTTTCGAAATTTATTGATAAATCTCTATCATTAATGAACTTCGCATGATCGATTTTGTTAAAACAAACGTTTACACCACTTTTGAAACAGTAGGCGCGGAGTTTTCCCAAAAGAAAGGCTGTCTGGCTAATTTCTTGCTTAATTTCGGAAATATTGACTCTGCCATTTTCGAGACGTGGCATTTTTTCAAATGAACCATACTCTGTATAAATTTTTAGCAACGCACTGGATTCAAATAATATATTTTCAATGTCCCGATAATCTGTCAGTACAATTTTTTGATGTCTAAACTGAGAACATGTGATGTCTCTGTAGTCTCTGTCTATTAACCCCACAACGCGTTTTTTCGCTAATGATTCGCATCCTTGGACTATTTCACAAACATTTTCCCATCCTTTGGCAACAATAGCCTTTATCTGCGTTGAAAATGTGCGTGCTAGAAAAAGCCGCTCATCAGATTCACCTTCTAGAATGATCCAATCTGGGTATATATGAGACATTGCAATTTCAGTTATTATCTCTCCTGGCAACTGTGATATTTCACTCATCGAGAATCCCCTCGTTAAGTGCAACAGCAAGTTTACGATGATTGCCTATGATTTGGGGAGAGTGAGTCGCTATTAAAAATTGTCGATTTCCCAATTTAGCAATTTTATCAATATCACTTAGGAACATTCTTTGCCAATCAACGTGGAGTGAAATTTCTGGCTCATCAATCAAGAAGAATGAATTCTCTGAAGCCTTAAATATCAACTCATAAAACAATACAATTTGGTGTTGTTCTCCAGATGATAATTGTGTAGGAGGCAATGCATCATTTGGTTTATTGTTTACATGAATAGAAAAGCCATCCTCGCGGTTAACAGTGAATTTTTTTGTCTTAAATTTTTTACCTACTAAATCTAAGAATGTTTGAATTTTATTCTGGATGTCATCAAATACTTCTAATTTTTTATTTACATCATTGAGATATAACCAAAGAACCCTTCGCTCTGTATCTTCAAATTTCTTTTGAGGAAGAGCAATATTATCTTGCTTGTCAATTAATCCAGCTTCAACTAATTTTTGAATTTTTTTCTCTGTTGATGCATACTCTGCTCTTATTTCATCTTCAGATACAGTGTTGTCAATACTAAGCGAAAGGAGTCTTTGCGGAAATGATCTATCGTGACCTTGCGACATAGCTGCTTGTTCGGCCAATTTTTTGTTTATAGAATCTTTTATCTCATTAGAATATAAGTTTATCACTTCAGCAATCGTCGATTCTTCAGGGCGATGCCTGCGCACAGACGAATAATCTACCTTGAGCAATCTTTGAGTTTTAATGAAATGAAGGTTGACTGATTTAATAAATTTATCCAACCATTCCGGCCTTTCTTTATTTAAAGATGGTTGAAATTGATAGATATATTTTTTAATAACGTCATTGAACTCAAACTTCCTGCCATCGTTCCTATCCATCCATTCCCTAGCGCCAACTCTAACCAAAGATGGAACATATTCTTCTATTTCTGCAGGAGAAATCCTTACTAGATCTTTACCGGGCTTAATCGTATATTCTTTATTCCGACCTTGGTTGAAACTAAGTTCGGCCACATGTCTTGAATCTCGTTCTCGCAGCGTTTTTGTAACTTTCAGTACCTCTCCGCCACTTTTCTCGATCTCAAGCCAAGAGAATTGAATCTCAAAAAGAACTGAGATTTCCCAGTTGAAAACTGCGTCGATTAATCTAAGACATGTTGTCTTTCCGCAACCATTCGGCCCGTGGATGAACGTTATCCCACCTTCCCGGAGTTCAATGTTGTGTAAGGGGATAACTCCAAATAAATCTGCTATTCGGATAGCTCTAATTTCAAAATCATTCATTTATCTTCTCCGATCTACATCTATCTCTTTTCTCTTAATGCTTCGTTCGTAAATCATAAATTTAACTATATAGCACTCATATAACTTTTTTTTAATTTAAAAATACCCCTATTCTTTAAAGTGCACACTTCTTATCTTGATGGGCATCAAGTCAAGATATTTCAGCAATGTTAACTTATAACGTGCTGTTGTTGGGCGCGCGGCTGTTTGCGCGTCCTTACCAACAGATGGTTAGTGATTCCTTTTTATAATTGGCATAATCTCATTATTTTTAATGAGTTTGAATACTTCCTCGTAGCCATGCAGAAATAGAAAAATTGAAGTCCTGATACGAAAGAAAAAAGTGAATTCGTTTTTTGTAATCTCTCCAGTGTTATTATATGTTATTGATTTTTCCTCATGAATTATTTCAGAACCACTTGTAATGCCGTGAAAGTTTGGATGACAAAATTCACATAAATCTTCGTATAATTCACGGAACATTTTTCTTGGTATATCTAGATCTTTCGGTAGATTTTTACTCAAATACTCGTCTACCGAGTCAATAAGATTCATCACGTTAATTGGTGAAGGTACTTCAGGGAGTTGGATTGTAGTTGAACCAAGAGCAAGAGACATTAAATCATTATCTAAACGATTAAAATCTATATTACCCTTGTAGTAACTATTGAGTCTTCTGAGCAGAAATATAACGCAGCCAGTCGTTTCAAAATGGGCTCTAACTGATAAAATTGCAGACAGAGAACAGTTGTTGTTCAAGGAACAAACGCTTCCTTCTATTAGAGTTTTTGAACGATACAATAAAAGTTGTAGATATCTTAGAGTGTTATAACCAAGTAGATTTTTGGGGTCAGTAACATCATCAAATTCTGCAGGTAATGAAGTTTTATAAAAATAGAAATCATCGTGCTTTTTTAGGCCGTCAATTATTTCATTAAGTTCTTTTATTTTATTCTCAGACTTAGCGTAAATCTGTAGATTTTTTGTAAGCATGATTTTTTCCTTATTTCACTAACGGTGAAATAACCTGGCGGTCGACATGCTGCCCACCTTTTAAGACGAGGCTAATTCCGACCAAGTTTATTGACTTGTCAGGCCTATTTTAAAATGGCCATTATTAAGATTCAACAAGCTCTGTTCATTAACTTAACTAGTTGAATCGTTCGATATTGACGATGTAGGCGTAATCGAAAATACCCTTGACTGCCACGATTGGTGTTAAAATCTGGAACGGAGGAATGAGGCTCAACATTATATTTCGTACTGCCTCAACTTGCTTGCTTTGTGATTTTCCAGTTTTACACCATGTTGCGAAATGCTCACAATTGTTAAATAAGAGATTATATTCAGATTCTTCTAACTTTCCATACGCATTTTGGATAGATTCGCTAGCCGGAAGAATTTTTCTGTATACAACACGATAAAGTTCATCTTCTTGAGCAAATGCCGATAAAGATGTTTTGATAATTTTCCCGTCAAACTTAGAATTATGTTCTTTGTAAAAGTGAATCACGTGGTTATTGCCAACATAAAGTCCATGATGAGAATATACTTGGCGACGGGCAAATATATGCTCAGCGGTATCTATGACATTCATATGTGGAAATCTTTTTAATGAAATAAATTCACTATCAGGATGGTGTCGAGCCTAACGTTCCGCCTCACCGGACCCGCGCTGTTTGCGGGGTCCGCGTGGAGGCGGTGGTTATGTGATATTATTATTCAGTTTCCCAGAAGGAATTTTTGATTTTTTGATTTAACTCAATTATTTCTTCCAAACAAGTAAGACAATTTTGAATGAGTATTGTGTTTCTTGATAAATCTTCTACGGGTTTGTTTGGATATTTGCCACCATGGAACAAATTGTTTCTTGCAATTCTAATACAATGGTAAAGGCGATAAAGACTTGGGCCTTCCTTAGTCGAGGAATGCTCTACAAAGTCCAATTCCCCATTTGATATGATTTGTTGTTGAGCTGGAAAAGAGAGTAGGTAATCGACTGCAGATTCCAGATCAACATTTCTCTGTGAATTAAATTTTTCTTTATTATCTTTTATAAATTTTGTCCAATCAGCTTCTGCTTTGCCGTCGTTTGTAGTGGTGTATCCATTTCTTTTGAGAGCATATTCGATTCTAGAATAGGTAACAAAAAAATCTAATAATATAGATTTTTCTTTTACGCCTATTTTGTCGAGTAATTTACCTGGTTTCATATTAATTTTGTCTTTACACATAACGTTCAGGCTTACCGGAGCCGGGCTTTATCGGCTTCCGTGTGGAGCAGGTTGTTGTGCAACTTTTTTAAGTTTAACAATGTGTGCGGTAAACTCGTCAGAAAGGATACCAAGTCGTTCAAGCAGAGGTTGAAAGGCATCTAGCCAACGAGTACCGTCAAAGTTTCCCCTTTTATATTGTTCTTTGTATCCATCAACCAAGAGGTTTAACTTTTCACGTATTTCCATCATTTGATCAAATTCGCTCTTGATTTGTGGAAAATATAAGTCAATTAGCATGGTTACTCTGTGTGGTTCATAATTAATTTTTGAACCAGATTCTATTGTAATATCTAGGGCTTGATTGAAGGTTAATTCTCCTTCCATTGCTCCTCGAAAAGGCAAATAATGACTAACCAACAAACCTAACCATTTATTCGATATTACGTATAGCTCTTCGAGCCTATCACGATATATTTCATCTTCTTTTAATTTAAGTTCATGCTCTAATTGAATTTTTAGCCTTTGATTATTGTTTCTATTTGTTAGCCATACACCGGCTAACGTTATGGTTGAGGTTAATATTGCAGTAACCAAAGCTGCCCATGCGCTTGATGGGATGATTTGTATTAATTCCAGCAATTCTTTCATTTGTGTCTTTTAATGCACAACAGTATGATTAGGCCAATCTTTGCGTCAGATATTAAACCGTTTGGCATGTTAAATGTTGTTTTAATTTCAATATTTTAATGATTGCGCGCGTGTTAGAATCATGAAAAAGACAAAGTCAAAACACAAAGACAAAAAGCGGCAGAGTAATCGTGATTAAAGAAGCTGTGTCTTTACTCACCCGGTCAAGGCTTTTCCAATACTTGTTGACCATGATGCCGCCTTCTCTCATGACCAAGCCGCAACAGTCCCCTTCCAGGGGGTAGACCGCCTGCCGAACGAATCCCAAAGCAATGCAGCCGCGCCAAGCGAGAAAAATTGTTATTTATTCAACCTATCGCGAAGTTGTTTGCTCGGACGGAAAGTGATCATCTGTCGTTTCGCAATGGTCATGGACTCGCCAGTTTTCGGATTACGTCCCCGGCGAGGGGCTTTATCCCGGACCTTCAAGGTGCCGAACTGGACCAGTTTAATCGATTCCCCATTGACCAAGGTATCTTTCAAAGCCGCAAAAACAGTGTCGACGATTCCCGCAGCGTTTCGTTGGGAAATGCCCAATTTCTCGGTGACCGAGGTGGCTAATTTTTTTCGGGTGACGTTCTTCTTGTTCATTCTTCCTCGTTATTTCGGTTCGACGATTTGACTACCGGCGGCCTCGATGGCAATACAGACTACACCAGCCAACCGGGCAGATATCTGTGTCCACCGCTCGTAATTGCCCGTGGCTATATCGGCGTCATCGACACCAAGCATGTACAACACGGCCCTTTCTATAACTTCGTCGCCTGTCCATCTAATTTCAATTCGTCGTTGTCGCTTGATATTGTTTCCATTCAATCTTCTCGCTAGGGTTATTCAACCTTAACGGGCTTTTTCTTGGTCCGAGCGACTATAGCTTTTTGGAGGTTGGCCGGAATGCCACGTTCCTTTCCTGATGCAGACCGTTTTTCGGAAAGCGCTTTTGCGCAAAGCGGTTGTCGAGCGGAAAAGCCATACTTTTTTCGATATTCTTTTGCAACAAGGCCATGAGACTTCAGGTGCTTTGGGGACAGCATTTTGAATTCTTGCCCGCATTCCAGGCAGACAACCTTATTCTTCTGAATGGATTTCTTAGGATCAACAGCCTGGGCAGTTACCTCACCTTCTGGCTCTACAGCACTGCCTGCTTCTGTGTCCTGCAACGATTTCAGAGCTTGGAAGGTTTCATTTAGGGCCGTTTTAATTTCATCGGTGGTCATCTGCTTGCTGCTGATTTGCGATTGGATGATTTCGGCGGTCATTTCTACGAGTGTTTTGCTCATTTTTTCCTCTTAAGGTTTAATATAAATAGCGATATTTCGAATCGGCAGTAATGGCCGAAGCGGTACAATCAGGAAGCTAAAATGACTTGGATGTGAAAGGCTGATGATGGCAAATGATGCTGTCAAAATCGATACACTCATCTGTTTTTCCTTGGTTTGTATCAAAACATTTAAAATTTGAATCGAAAAGCCAAATCAAAGGTTGATCGCTCAAATTTTAAAGTCATTTCTTATCATTAAAAATGACTTTAAAATTACTCTCCCAAGAAAATACCATCACAGTGGGTCATCTCATTTTTTCCGTCAGCGCTCCAGGTCAGGGCGTACATGATCCGGCAAAAGCATTTTTGCTCTTTTCCCGAACCAAACCACATCGAGCTCGGACAACTTGCGCAAACCGTTTTGATAGACTTGTTTAATGCCAGTAAGGTGGGGCTTATGATCTCTGGTCCGGATTCTTTCGTTTCGATCATACATTTTCCGTTCGATGGTATTATCTTTAAGCTGAATATCTTTTCCAAATCGGGCTTGGCCGTAAATGATCGCTGCTTTCTGCGTGGTTTCGTCCAGGGAGAAATGCACTTTTCTTCCTGTATCCCGGATAGTCCCACCTTCAGGCAAAGTGAAAATAACGATACCATTGTTGTCGATAGCATAACGAACTCCGACAAACATTTTTCGGTTGTCCGTTTTAACTGTCCGCTGCAAGGCTTCCTGGGCCACTAACTGGTCCATCCGAGTAATGGCAATCAGACCGCCACGATGCTTTGTATTGATAGCAGCGGCGTTAATTTGTTGTTCCTTTTTCAAGGCATTTAATCTGATTTGCCTTCTGGACTCATGAACATCTACAGGGGTGTTTTCTTGGAGAGGGGCCTCGTCTTGGTGCTGCGTCCGGGACCGCAATACAGCCAGAGCGATCTCGTTACCCTGTTGGGCCTGCCACTTTAGGTATCCATTCCAATTGTGAAACGGATACTGTTTTCGAACGTCTTGTAATCGAGCTTGCCCGGCGGCACAATTCTTTTCCAGGGCTATCCGTTCTTCGATTCTGACTGTTTTCCGGAGTTTGCTTTTTGTTTTTCGAGGTAAGATGCGTTTTTCAATGACAGTCCGCTGTTCACTGTGAAGTTCTTTCACCGAGAGCAAGTCTGCGGTGTTTTGCTGCGACAGCAACGCCAGGTGCGCCTTCCGTTGCTCGATCAGTTCCTTGTATTGCCCATAGAGTTTCGTTCGTTCACCGGAACGAGGTTGCACCGGTTGCCGGTCATATTGTTTCGTTGGCGCTGCCGTTTTTTCAGAACCGGCATATTCACCCAAACGATCCGTCAGACGATTTTTTGATATGCTGCGGTCAATGGCGCTGGCCTTGATAGCACCTTTCCCGGTGTCACTCACCACAACCAAACCGTTGCCGTGCGGCTTGATCTCCAGGCCGTATTCAGCCAAAGCGGCATGCGCCTCTGCCCAATTCTCAGCAGCCCCCAGCTTCTTCAAGATGTCGTCTTTGTGCTCCAAGACAAACGATTGAAAAGATTGTTCGCCTGAATGGGCCTCCATACTTGCGGCTTTTTGCTCTATCTGCGGTGATGCCTCTTGGCCTGGACTGATTCCATTATCCACGACCAGGCCATATTTCTTCTCCATTTTCCGGCAGATTTCAGAGAGCTTATAGAAGTCACGGAATGGTTCCCGTTTGGTGAACAACTCTGGATGGATCATGTTGTACGCTACATGGAGGTGCATGTTGTTGGTGTTCTTATGCACCCCGCATACTCGTTGATGATCACTGAAACCAAGGACCTCGGCAAATGCTGCTTCAATGTCACGCATGGATTCCGGGTTAAGCTTCGCCTCGTCTTCCGGCCTAAAACTGACCAACAAATGGTAGGTCTTGCCGCCTTGGCAGCGGGTATTCATACCCTGCGTGGCCTCGACCTCGATTAAAGCGGCGTCGTAAGTGTCGGACAAACACCCTTCATGCCAGGCGAACAGCAATTTCTCGCCCTCATGGCTTGCATCGGCAATGTATAAGCCTAATTTTCTCGAATTGTCGTTGCCCGGTTTTGTGTTGATACGTTTGGCGATCATCTTCCCCACATAATTTTCATTATTTGCCGAGCACTTGATTCAATCCCCATAAACACTGAGGCTAAAAGAATGAGCACTACCCAATAAAGACCGCGTGCTATCCACACCATCGTCCAAACTGCACAGGGAAGAATGATCAGCACAGAAAAGATTTTTCCGACACCATTCAAGCCATCTGCATGCCAGACGAACAGCAAGAGGGCACATACACTGATGTAAACGACCAACGAGACAAGATTGAATAATAATTTCATTCGTCCGGTTCTCTGGATTGTTTGTGCCCAAATCCTTTGATCAAGATGTCGAATTGTTTTGTCACAGTATCCTTAGCCTCCTCGATTTTCCGTAAGGTGAATCGCAATTCATCAGCATGTTGCCCAGCTTTTCCTTCTGACAAAAACATTTTGAATAAGCCTCCTAACCTTCCAAGATCGGCATTCGCCTTGGTTAAGGCCAATATTGCTTGGTGATCAATAGTGCTTGGTACCTTGTGACCCAGACAAACTCGTTTGACAAATGTTGAAAAGGATAATCCCGCCTTTGCTGCCGAATCAGCAACTTGCTGGAATTCCTTATCTGTGACGTAAGTTGTTATTCTTTTTTTTGAGCTTGGCATAATCTCATTTTTTGAGGCAGTTGCGTTGAGCTGGAGGCGAATAAGCTGCTCCCGGAGGGCAGGTTGTCAAGTGCGAGGTAACGCTACTTGACCTATCCTGCCTTTTACTCCAAATAAAAAATCAGAAAGAACAACACAGATTCGAAAAGAACCATAAAAATCCGTGCATATTTTATGGTTTTCTATCATAAGATACTCATAATGTATGATTATCGATTAAATTCTATTTTATTATATTATTATTATTCATGGAACGATTACAAAAAGGATTCGCAAGGATCGAATTTTTCGCTGTCCGCCAAGAAGTTGAAAAATTATTGGCTGCCGGATACAGCATCAAACTGGCATATGACAATTTGAAAGATAATAACAAAATAACAATGAGTTATCAGGCTTTTTACAGAAACCTAAAGCCAGAAAAAAAATCAGGTTCGAAAGAAGAATTAGCAAGCCCAAGTAGCAGGAAACCAGGTACCGAGAATGGGACGACAATTCATCATGATAGAAATCCCAACCCAGATGATATTATTTAACATTGTGTAAATCCGGTTTGTTGGAGTTGGTCATAGATTTGAATTTTGGACTTACCCATTAACTGTAATCAAGCAGTTAAAAAAAAATACATGCCACAATGTGTTGATCGAGCAATTATAAAGAAACCCTAAATTGCTTGGTACAGTTGAGTTTCGAGAAAGCTGGACGATATTTTGCGTGAACATAGGTTGTGATTAGACAGAACGGATGAACTAAATTCATTTGCAAAATCCCATGAAATATTGCTAGGATGAGAGATTGCCGACTTTTTAATGATTCAAAATTTCTCTATAAATAGAACAGGTTACTTCTCTTTTAGCCAGAGCTCTGATATCGGGCTGTGCGTGAAAAATGCAATAGCCTTCATGACGCTGGCTGTAGATCTTTTTCCGTTTATCACCTGATTGACAAATTGAGCAGATACTCCAAGGAAAGCGGCAATATCCTTTTGCCTAATGTTGTATTGTTTCAATAATTGCTTTATTTTGCTTGCATTGGCTTTACTCATGCTTGATTTTTAATCGAATCACAAAGCCCTATCAAGTATAAGTTTGGAGAAAATAATGGAGCGGGAAGATTTTGAAAATTTATTCAAAAAGATCAAATCAATGGCAGGAGGAGGGAACCAAAAAGAAGTCGCTGAAAAACTAGGGATTTCACCTCAGGCAATTTCCGATGCCAAGAGGAAAAACAGGATCCCAGAATCATGGTATGTGATCATTCATGAACAGTTTGGGGTAACCAGAGAAAATCTTCTTAACCAAATTGCTGGAAAGACTGGTAAGATTGTTCCGCTTTTCAAAAACCATCCCTCTGTATCCAAGCGAGACAACGACACTGCTTCGTATGAGCAATCGCCAGGTGCACTTGGATACGAACAGATCATGAACGAGTTTTTCGAACTTGTAAAACAGTGGCAGGCTGAAGTTAACGGTCGGTGCGCCAGAACGGCGATTGATTTTATCCAGGAATTTCCCTCACGATTCGGCGAGATGGAAGTGTGGCAAAAAAAGAAAGAAAAAGGGAAGCTGTGTAAGTTTGATAGTCGAAAGCCAGGTGAGCGTCTAATGAGGGGCAATTAGTTAATCTTGTTGCTTTTTCATAAATCATAAATCTAGATTTGATCTGACGTGCCATGCTTCCACGCAAAGGATATAGCTTGTGCTTCTTCCTCCAACGGCAGATTTCTGTAGAACTCCTTTTGTAACAAGATCTGCCAGGTCTCTGCTGGCGGTTACCTTGCTGCATTTGGTCATGCCTGCGTATTTTCTAGTTGTCATGTTCCCTGCAAATTTACCACCAGCATCAAGAAGCCGGTTGATCACCTTTCTCTGCCTCTCATTGAATATTGTCCCTTTGTGCATTTCCCAGAAGCTGGTTTTCTGTATCACAGTATCGACCACCCACTGTGCTTCCTGCATTGCCGTAATGGCCGCATGGAGAAACCATTTGAGCCAGTCGGTAATGTCCATTCCACCTTTGCCGGCCTGTTCCAATGCTGCGTAATACCCCTTTCTGTTTTGGCTAAACTGTTTGGAAAATGAGATGAGTTGCATAAGCCTGGGATAATGTACGGCCATAATATAGTCGATGACAGCCCTTCCAATCCGGCCATTCCCATCATCAAAGGGGTGAATCATGATAAACCAGAGATGGGCAATTCCGGCCTTGAGCAATGGTGGATGTTCCCTGTTTGTGTTCACCCATCTCAGGAACTGTTCCATTTCCAGCTCCAACCTGCTATGCGGCAGGGCTATGTAATGAACAGTCTCTTTACCCAGTGGCCCGGAAACGATCTGCATTTCCTCAAGACCTCTGTATTGACCAACACGAATTTTTTTGAGTCCCGAAAAACCCGTGGGGAAGAGTGCTGCATGCCAGCCCAAAATTCTCAAAGCAGAAAGAGGCTCTTGTATCTGACTTCTGGCGTCAAATAACATGGCAATGAGCCCATCTGTCCGTATATCCTGGTCATTTTGTTCTATAGGCAACCCCAGTCTTCTACGGATTGAAAATCTTACTGAACTGCGCCGGAGTGCCTCCCCTTCTATTGCCGATGTTTCCATGGCATCATCAGATAACACGCGCTCAAGCGCTGCTGTGTTTGCCTGGTCACTGATCGATCGACTTATTGCTTCCAACGTTCCAATCATCTTGGAGGCTTCCCCAAGATCATTCAGAAGTCGCTCAGCGTGAAATGAAAAATGCGGCCAGTTATGGTGTTGCCAAATCCATTGATGTGTTTGCATGGCTTAATCGTATCATTCGTGATGCGATTAGGGAAGAGAAACATACCAAATTAGCTATCGCACCTTTTTGGATGTACGACTGAGGGTATTGGTTGGCTGCTGTAGATATTTGCAGCATGCACAATATGTGGCTAGGTGATGTTTGCGCGGGGATCGCGCGGGGACCGGATAATATCGCCTGAGAGCATACCGGGAAAAACTGGAAGCCCCGGTTCCAGGGTTAGGTGTTTTGAGGGCAGCGTGTTCTCTTTTTCATGAAAATATAGTGAGTTATTTGCACTGCACGTTCCTTCTTGGGCGCCCTCGTCGCACAATAGGTTTGACTTTGGTTGATTGAAACCAAATATTGAGGCTTGCTGAATCAAGCAGGGTTTCCTTACCTGGACGGTAGGCCTCAATAACGCCTGTTACAACAAGACGTTGTAATCTGGATCTGCCAACGCTGTATAATTTTTGGGCTTCAGCGTATGTAATATATTTTTGGTTCAAAATACTCATGACGCTTTATTTTGATCGTACAAAAATAATTCATGCGAGCTTGTACCTTTTATGTGCGTAGAACATGGTGAACAAAAGCCTATGTTCTGCGTACAGGATGCAGCCGCTGGTTAATTCGACAGCTAGAATGTACGATAAAAATAAAGCATAATCAAGTAAAATACGAAATCGCTACCCCCTCCCCTTTTTTAACCTTACCTTCCTGTTCAAGGCAATCGAACGGTAGGTTACCGCGTCGTGCCCTATGCAGTTTGATAAATCGATCTGAAGATCTGCTGTTCATACCGTTTTGAAGCAACATTTTTTCGAGGCGCCATTCTTATTGTCAAATAGTGCCAAAATTTTCACGCCCATCCTGATCATCACATCCTCAAATACCTGTAAAATGTTGGTTTGCTGATTTCTAGTAATTGGCAAATTTCACTGATTGTATATTCGCGAGAGTCATACATTTTTTTGAGTGTTTGTTTCTTGCCGTTATCCAATTTGTTGTTCCTGCCTCCTATTCGTCCTCTTGCCCTGGCGGCAGCTAAGCCCGCCATGGTTCTCTCTCTGATCAGGTTCCGCTCAAACTCGGCCAGTGCCCCGAAGATGTGAAAAATCAATCTGCCGCCGCTGGTGGAGGTATCCAGACCTTCTTGCAGAGAGGCTAAGCCAATACCTCGTGTTTCCAATCCCTCCGCTACCTCAATCAAATGTTTTAAACTGCGACCAAGTCGATCTAATCGCCACACAACCAGGCAGTCATCCTTTCTTAAATATTCCAAAGCATCCTGAAGACCGGGGCGATCCACCTTTGCCCCAGATACTTTATCTGAAAAAATTTTTTTGCAGCCAGCTTGTGTTAGCGCATCAAACTGGAGGTCGTGGTTCTGGTCAAGAGTTGATATGCGAGCGTATCCAATCTTCATTGAGTAGCTGTTGGTTGAGTAAATAAATTGGTCCCGATTAGACAAAGCGTTACTTTGATTTATTTATGAGTTTATTTACCAAAGATCCGAAAGAAAAGCCAGCTGTTAAGAGCTGGCCAACAAGAGTAAAGAAAACGAACCTTTTATTTCTTGGAATCACCAGAGGTAATCAGGAATAACCTCAAGCCTTGCCTGCGTAAAACAGATTGATACTGCCAGGAACAATATCCTCTTGAACTTGATCCTTACCAAGTCTCAAAAATTTGGGATCTGGGGAAAAGGCGGCGCAGTATAGCCTATGTCGAAAATTTCATGACAGTTCGGGCAAATGAACAGCCACTTCACCGCCTCACCATCAGCCTTGAACATAGAGTGAAAACCGTCCTTATAACCGCATTGAGGACAAATCTTGAATTCCTCCTTTACCTCTATCTTTCGCACATTGTATTTCATATTTTATAACCACCTCATCTTGTTCTAGGTACTATGCCCCATCAATGGTTGTTGTGGAGGGTATCTTCATTCAAGCCGTAAGATATTCCCGCATCATTTCATCAGACGTTTGGCCAAAGGATCCCATAACTTCCCTTTCTCAACTATCTCAATAAATCGTTGAACACTAAATCCGTCGGGAAACAAATCGTCTTCAACAACTTTTTTTTCAAGTACCAGGTTACGGCCCAATAACTGCCGTTCATTTCGCAATATTACGATCAAACCTTCCAATGATACCTTGAGAAACCCATCTATCAACTCCTGGTCATGTTCAATCGAGGTGTCCACAATCCAGGGGTAGACCTTGACCTTGTTTGTGTCTGTTCGTAATTGGAGTTCAGACTGTAATTTTTCATTGTATTGAATGGATTTTTGTATAGCGATTTGTTTACGTTGAAGTTGTTGAGCGGCTTTACGTAGGGTGATTGTTCGATGGATCCAAGCTTCCTGCTTTGTTTTTCTCAGATAGGACGATTTTACTTCCAAGATTAAAATGTGGTCGTCTTGGTGACAAATCAGGTCAACCTCACCCGGGTCATATCCATCGTCTGCATCTGGTTGATATGATTCTAAAACGTAAAATCCTTTACTCCTGAATATATCACCTAATCGTGATTCAATGCGGTGAGTTTCATCCGTTCTGCCTTTCCGTCTACATCCAATTCTTCGTAAATTGTTAACGGCAGCGGTTGAATTGTTCTGTGATGCAATCAGCCAGGGCAACTGAAACCCAAATATGCCAAGTTTGATTATTGGTTGTTCATGAAATTCTGGTGTCGGTACATTGGGTGCTTTGTCTATGCTGTCCCTCAACTCTTTCAGGTCATTCGTCCAAAATTCTAAAATATTTGCTGCCATCCTGAGATCTCCATCGGGATAAGTGTCGGAAACTGTCCATGACTTTATCCGTTCAGCTTTTTCCGATGGCTCTGCCCAAGTTAACGGAAATCGATTTTCTCCAGCCATGAGACCTTCGATCATCAACTGTGACAACGCTGGAATCCAGTTTCCAGTTTTCTGCAGGTACTCCTGAAATTTGGCGATGTATGACGAGTTGAAAAACGCCGTCATAAGTTCGAGAGAATGTATGGCTTTGAACAAATCAACCTTTGAACCATCCGGTAAAACAATTTCTGAATCCAAGCCGAATACTTCATCCAGTTGCAAAAACACCTGCCAAGCTTTGATGTGTGCTAGACGGTTTGAATCATCGTTTTCTGGCAACCCAAACTGTTGTGTGGCTAGGCCTGATTGGAGATGAAGAAGAAAAGCCCTATTGAACCAGTAAGTATGAAGTGCAGAGAGTTTTCTGCCGTTAAAGTCCCATTCAGATTCCTCAGGGATTTCGACAGGATAAATGGTTAGGTGATCACCTTCAAAAAGATATCGATAATCATCGTCGTAACAGAAATCATAGACCGTTCCATGCAGAAAATCATTCCGTGTTACCACAGCATCAATGAGAACATTAAGCCGAACAAGATTTTTCAGGCACAATGATGGAGGATTTTCCCCTGGAAGCAATAACGGCATCAGGTGGCGTTTAAGCGATTTTGCTAAGAATCGTTCATTGAGCCGAAGATCGTTTTCAGGCCTGCTTTTAAGTTTCCAGACGAGGAGTTCACTTAATGCATCCCAAGCACGTTGCTGCATCTCAACGTATCCATCATCTATCCTTGGTGATTCGAATCGTTCGGGGACTAAATTCTGGAAAGTGAATAGGCTCCCGTACAACAGATACTCAAATATTGTCAGCTCATCCAATTCCTTTTTAAGGTCATGAATCTGGTTATCATGCTGGTGCAGTTCCTCGTAGAGTATCTGGCAAACTTTTATGAACTGTTGGAAATCTACGTCCCCGTCGTCAGCTATTGAGAGAATGGTCGTCCATGAAGGTGAGTCTGGCTGAAGAAAAATACGGGAATATCGTATTCCCCGTTTGAGTGTTTCTGGTTCAGTTTGAAGCAAACGCCGGAATAACTTTTCATCCACTAAACCGAAATGTAGTGAGCGGCCAAGTGCAAGCGATATGGGATCAGATTGGTAACCAGTATCAGTTATTTTCTGCCAGAATGAGCATTGCCATAATGCTGTGGTTCGAACCTGATGAGTGAAGCCCTTTTTTTGGGGTTTACCGTCCAGGTAGAGGTGCGAGCAGGAGTCAGCAGCTTGTTCAAGAGAATCTGTTACTGTGAAATTCCATTCGAACAACTTTTCGTACGCAATCCTGCACTGTTCAACCGCAGTAGATGAAGTCATTTAAGAATAATTTTGTAATCTGTATTGTCGGCCATTAACTCTGTCTGTCAAAAATCTATCGCTGCTAAAATCTTTTTGAAATCAGCACTATCTGTTTTATTTTATGGGATAATATTGAATCGCTTTTGTTGCAATTATATAGAAGTGTTTGGCATGCCTCGCAAACGGGTCAGGAACATAAAGATTTAAATTTTAATGAATTATGTTCTCCCACGCCGCTGAGAATACCAAGAATATTCTGCCCAGAGCAAAGTAAAACTTGCCCAGAGTTACCGTGAAAACTTTACTCACGTATTCTCCCTGTACTGGGGGTTGGTACAGTTTGGTTGTTCCAAGCGGCGTTTATTTGGAGTAGTTCAGACTTAATCTGACACAGAGTTGGGGAAAAGATATATTGATATTGCCGATCATAAGCTCAGGAACTACTTAAAGCATCTCAACTTATTATTACTACTGTATCTTTTCTGGATTTTGGCAGGTTTGATCGAAACCCACGGAGGTACCGACTTTCGGTTTAAAAAATTACTCACCCAAAGTCCTTGAAAAATAAGGTTTTAGAAAAATCTAATTTACACAATATTTTACACGAAACATCTATAACAACTTGAAATTTTATATAAAAAATATGAATGGGGTTCAGGGGGCCGGAGGTTCAAATCCTCTCGTTCCGACCAGTAAAATCAAGGGGTTAGATGCTTTCCAGAGCATCTAATCCCCTTTTTTTTATGATTACCCCTGTTTTTTCATTAGTTCAGTTCCGGTCGAATTTCCGGGACCATTTATTACGGCAAACGAGGCCGAGGGGCTTCCGGCAAGATGCCGCTTGTTGCCGCCTTGTCTCTCTCGCCCGAGGGGCATCCGCTCTATCTCAAACTGAGTCAGGTCAACAGTTTCACCAAGGATGAAATCTCTGCTTGGAGCACAAAGTATATCCGGTCAGAAATTCACGTTGTCTCCGATGGCTTGAATTGCTTTTCCGGAGTCCCCCAGACCCTATGCGATCATGAGCCGATCATCACGTACAATGATGGCAGGTATAACGACCGCAAAGTGTTTCAATGGCTAACACCGTTCTCGGCACTGTGAAGAATGCTTGCATGGCACCTACCACGCTATCAGTGATAAGCACCTACCCCGTTATCTTGCCGAATTTTGCTATCGCTTCAATCGCCGGTTCCAACTGCACACCATGATTAATCGGCTGGCTCATGTGGCATTACGAACCCAGCCGGTCCCGCAGCGAGTACTGAATCTGGCTGAAGTTCGATGGTAATCAGAAATTTTAATGAGGTGCAGGTAATAGCTTGTTAATCCTGGAAGGCGCTTCTCGTCTAGATTATATTGTATCGCCCAGCCAGTGATCAGTATTCCTGGCCAAACAACTGCCAAGGAGTGCTGTTCTCATGTCCCCCCTGTTGTTGACCTTGCTGCCGATTGCCGTCATTCTGGTTCTTCTTTTGATATTTCGTAAGGCTGCCGATATAAGCGGCATCATTGGCTGGCTGGTGATCTCATTGGTAGCTTGGAGCGGATTTCATACCTCGATCGAGGTGATTCTGCGTTCTACCGGTGCCGGCCTCATTCGCTCTTTTTCCGTGTCGCTCATTGTGGCTACATCGCTCCTTCAGATGGCTATCATGGAAAAGACCGGGGCTTTACAAAGGATAACTATTTTCATCAAGACCATTGCCAGTGGAAACCGTGCGGTACAGATCATGATGATCAACATCGGCTTCGGTACCTTGATGGTAGCTGTCGGTGCGACGCCGGTTTCCATTCTACCACCGATATTAGTGGCCATGGGTTATTCCACCTATGTCGCCATTGCCCTGCCAGCCATCGGCTATGATTCTCTCTGCACATATGCCCTGCTTGGTGCTCCTATTGTTGTTTTCGTTGATATTGCTAACAATTTCCTTGGGAATGGGAACGAAATCAACCTGCATCAGGCCGGCATGGTCTTTTCCCAATTTCTGCCGGTGGTCTCCACCCTGATCGGGTTCTGCATGCTCTGGATCGTTGGCCGCTTGAAGGCTATACGAAAGGGATGGCTCCCCTGCCTGATTACTGGCGGAGTGATCGGTGCCGTCTCCTCCTTTACTAACCGCTACGATAATCTTGTGGTTCTGACCGGGGTGCTTTGCGGCATTGCAGTCATAGTGGCAATGAGCCTTTACCTGATTGTCACCCGCAAACCGATCCTTGATCGGCGTCACTTGACGCCAGAAGAACTAACCCTGGCCAAAAAATATCCGCTTTGGCGGGCAGTTATGCCCTGGACCATCCTTATTGTTCTGATCCTCATCCTCAATGTTCCCCAGGAGCTCTTCGCCTGGCTTTATCGGACCATGAAACTGCCCATTTTAGGGCTCACGGCCGATGACAGGCCACTTGACACCCGTGCCCTCTGGCAGGCCTACACCTGGATTCTGGTCAGCACCTTGTTGGCGCTCCCCTTTCTACGGGCCACGCGCGAACAGTTGCATGAGGCTTTTACGGTATGGATCAAGCGGGCGCCGAGACCAGTCTTTGCTGCTGCCATCTTCTTTGCAATCGGCGAGATCATGAATATGTCCGGTTATGATATGGTTACACGGAATTTTGTCGTGCCGAGCATGGTGAGTGTCCTGGCTGATAACTCAGCCCAACTGTTTCAAGGGGCATATGGACAAGTAGTGGCCTTTATTGGGCTCTTCGGTGGTTTTTTAACCGGCAGCGAGGCCTCAACCATTGCCATGTTCGCGAAGTACACCATGTCTACTGCTCGAAACCTGAATCTTTCGCAGGAGGGTTTACTCATTGTTACAGCCGGTCTTGCTTTTGGCGGCGGGCTTGCCAGCGTGATTTCTCCCGCAAAACTCCAGAATGCAGCCGCCTCTATCGACAGAATTGGTGATGAAACGGTAGTGATCAGGATCGCTTTTGTTTTTGCGCTGCTGCTGACATTAATCACATCGGCTTTTGTCGTATTTCTCCTGGTGGTAAAAGGATAGATGAACGCCTCATGGGTTTCTTGAAAATTAAATGCAGTAGCCCGCAACAAGTTCAAATATTAACTTGTTGATTTTGTGTAAAAATATTATTGTTTCCATCATTTTAAAGCATGTTAGGCGTGGAAAAATTTTGGTTCATCCGGCAAATGCGTACCTGGGCGAGGAAGGAGTGGCAAAGTGACATGGCATGAGACATGTTGTTTGGTGACGAAACCCGACAACATTTGGAGGTCTCAGCCATGTCACAATCGCTCTTGTATCATGCCTTTGGCATCAAAGGCGTCACCTATCGCAGCGCCAAAGTGCTCGGCAATGGGCTCGTTTTCTGCGTCGAAACTACCAACCGCCATGTTCCCTGCGATACCTGCGGGCATCGATATTGCCATTTCAAGGGGCAGAATGTTCGGTGGTTCCGCATGGCGCCGATCGGCCGCAAGCAGGCTCTGCTGCAAGTGACCATGCATCGGTTGCAATGCGCACGATGCGGGTGTCTCTGGTGGCCGCGCCTGCCGTTTGTCAAAGGAAACGCCCGCTATACCCGGTCGTTTGCCCGGACCGTT
>Ga0074193_1001163_pt1 | contig 34953 bp, 42 predicted proteins | sample EPASupsiteHSE605_FD_64523 | JGI IMG/M metagenome (GOLD analysis project Ga0074193, IMG submission 64523) | Bioremediated contaminated groundwater from EPA Superfund site, New Mexico - Sample HSE6-05 | ecosystem: Environmental > Aquatic > Deep subsurface > Groundwater > Contaminated ... | reverse complement strand
CCCCCTACTAACCCAGTACCTAGTAGTAAGTCGGTACGTTCTAATAAAAGTACTTGCGCCCCAGCTTTAGCAGCCGATAATGCCGCAGCACATCCTGCCCAGCCCCCACCAACCACTACCACTTTTATCATAAATACCCCTCCGTTTAATTCTCTTATTACACTACAGTGTATTCAAGGCTGCCATAAATGTCACACTTATGAGCAAAGAAAAAAGAGGGGATAGTAAAACCCCTCTTACAAATATATAGAGCATATTAAGTCTTTTACAGGCAATCGCCTTATATAGGCTATAGGGCTGGTGGCTTTACGAAGGACGCAAGCGATGCCCTATAGCCTATATAAGGCAGACTAACAAGATAGATGGTATTTACTTAGTACGTCATATATAGCAATGATTATGAAAATAAATATTGGCATAGATAGATCGAACCTAGAAAACCAATCATATCACCAAGTAGACCAACAAACACAGAATAACGGGGTTTAGTAATGCCAACAGCACCAAAGTAGACCGTTAAAATATAAAAAGTAGTATCCGTACTGCCAAGAACAGTCGAAGCAATACGTCCCACCATCGAATCAGGTCCATAGGTATTGAGTATTTCAGTAGTCAAACCCAAAGCACCAGTACCTGATAAAGGACGCATAATAGCTAGCGGCACAAGATCAGGTGGCACACCAAGAACATATAGTAGCGATCCTACATACTCTACCCCTACCTCCATTGCACCTGAGGCTCTAAAAATGTTTACTGCTACCATCATAGCCACTAAAAATGGCATAATACGAATCGAAGTATGAAATCCTTCCGATGCCCCGTCAACAAAAGCTTCATATACTTTAACATTGCGAAAATAGCCAACGACGGGAATGACCAATAAAATAATAGGGATTGCCCAGATAGAAAGTTGTTCGCAAAATTCGATAAACATCGTGCCTACCTCCTGCTACGAACATGATACATCATTCGGCAGATACGATCCGCGACAATGACACTTACAGTCGCCATAAAGCTCACGATAAGGGTAGGTGCCACAATTTCTGTGGGATTAACCGAGCCAGCGGCTGATCGTATCGCAATAATGGTAGCCGGTATCAACGTAAATCCGGCCGTACATAATGCAAGCAATGTACACATCCCATCGGAAGCAGTATCTTTTTTGTGATTTAATTGTTGCAATCCTTGCATGGCTTTAATGCCCAGCGGCGTAACAGCATTGCCTAGCCCTAATAAATTGGCACTGAGCGTCATAATAATGGCTCCCATGGCTGGATGATTTCGTGGCACGCTGGGAAATAAAAAACAAAGGAGTGGACTGAGTAGTCGTGAAATAAATTTGACAATACCAGCTAATTCAGCAATTTTCATCATACCTAGCCATAAACACATCACACCGATTAACTTTAAAGATAAACTAACGGCTCCTTCGGCCGCACTAATTGCACTTTGGGTTACTACATCAATTCGCCCTTGTAGTCCAGCATATACAATGCCTATCACCAACAGAAATAGCCATATCAAATTTATCATATCATCCCCCCTTATGAGAGTATGATAAATTGACTATGACTAGAACCGTATCTTTATTTTATTCATACCGTAGTGCATCGATTGGCTCAAGTAATGCAGCCTTACGGGCGGGGTAAATACCAAAAAATAAGCCAATTAATACTGTAACGCCAAAAGCTACGACAATTGCTAAAGCAGAAATCACGGTCTGCCAGGTAGCAAAGTAAGAAACCACATATGCTGCACCAACGCCAAGTAGTATGCCAACTAAGCCACCAGTGACACTAATTACAATGGCTTCAATAAGAAATTGCAATAAAATATTTTTGTAAGTAGCCCCTAATGCTTTGCGAATACCAATTTCACGTGTCCGTTCTGTAACGCTGACCAACATAATATTCATAATACCAATACCACCTACTAACAAAGAAATAGCAGCCACTGCACCTAAAAATATCGTAATGGTACCCGTCGTTTCCTTAGCTGTCGCCATAAGCGCCGTTAGATTCCGTACAGAAAAATCATCCGTCGCCGCTACTGCTAATCGATGACGATTTCGTAGCAATACTGTAATATCTTGCTGTACCTTATCAATCACCTTATCACTTTCTACTTGTATACTAATACTGTTTAGATATGTTATGCCCATTAATCGTTCTTGGGCAGTAGAAAGAGGTACAAGAACCAGATCGTCTTGGTCCTGTCCCATCGAGGATTGCCCTTTACTTTCTAGTACTCCGACAACACGAAACGGCGCCTTATTAATACGAACGGTCTTACCAACCGGGCTAACAGCACCAAATAAACTCGTCGCTACGGTTTGCCCAAGTATTGCAACTCGCGATCGAGCATTCTCATCATTGCTACTAAAAAAACTCCCCTCCGCAATTGTATAATTGCGAATTTCCAAATATTCTGGGGTAGTTCCCGTCACACTCGTATTCCAATTCTGATTACCATAAATAATTTGATATTGTTGACTAACAGTAGGTGCTATATAATTAATACCCGATATTTCTCGCCCTATGGCTTTTGAATCCTGATTAGTCAATGTAATATTAGAACCTGCCGCTTGACGTACACCGCCAGTAGGCTTACTTGATCCTGGCATAACGATTAAAAGATTACTGCCAAGACCGGCAATTGAACTTTGTATTTTTTGTTGTACACCAAGTCCAATTGATACCATAGCAACAACAGCAGCAACCCCAATAATAATACCGAGCATCGTAAGAAGCGATCGAAGTTTATTTACCTTAAGTCCTTCTAAGGCAATTAATATACTTTCTAAAAACACCGCATAACCCCCTATTTCACCTCATCAGTAATAATTTTTCCATCTCGAACTTGAATCACTCGGCGAGCATAGGCAGCAATATCAGGTTCATGCGTAACCATAATCACAATATGTCCCTGTTGATTTAGCTTACAAAAAATATCCATAATTTCAATACTAGATTTCGTATCTAAGTTTCCAGTAGGTTCATCAGCAATAACAATTGGCGGATCGTTTATTAATGCCCGTGCAATTGCCACCCGTTGCCTCTGACCACCTGAAAGTTCATTAGGGCGATGATAGATTCGTTCTCCGAGGCCCAGTAGTGTCAATTTTTCTTCGGCCAATGCTAACCGCTTTTTTTTATCTACTCCTGCATAGACAAGAGGTAGTGCTACATTCTGAAGCGCTGACATCCTCGGTAATAAATTGAAGTTTTGAAAAACAAAACCAATTCGACGATTTCGTGTTAACGCCAATTGATCGCTTGCGAGCGACGCAACCTCCTCGCCGCCCAAGCAATAAGAACCTTGCGTTGGCTGATCAAGACAACCAATAATATTCATCAGTGTAGACTTTCCTGAACCAGATGGACCAATAATCGCAGCAAATTCGCCTTCCTGAATGGAAATGCTCACACCGGCTAATGCGTGTACGATCGTATCGCCCATACTATATGATTTCTCTATATTTTTTAAATCAATAAAGCCCATATCTTCGCTCCTCATCCTACATAGGTGGTGGTCCTTGATTTTGATTTGTAACCGTAACGGCTTTTGCTATAGGTAAAAGAACACGATCCCCTTCTGTAACTCCGCTTATAATTTCTACTTTTTCATCATCACTGATACCAATTTGTACGGGGATACTTTGCTCCGTTCCATTCACCATTGATTGGACAAAAGTCTGTCCTTTATCTTTTTTGACAGCTGCGAGTGGCAATACCAGTACATTTTTTTGCTCATTCACGTTAATGGTAACCCTAGCCGTCATCGTCGGATATAACAAGCCCTGTGCAGAGTCAACATCAACATATACGGAGTAATACACTACATTTGATGAGGTCGTTGCACTCTTAGAAACATTTGTCACTTTACCTGTAAAAACTTGATCGGTATAAGCATCTACGCTAAAGGATACAGACTGCCCCGTCTTAATTTTTCCAATATCTGATTCATCTACCATGACCTTAATCTGCATAAGAGACATATCAGCAATTGTCATGATCACCTGCGGCGTAGAAATACCCTGGGCTACTGTTTGACCAGCAGGTGTTGGTTTGCCAATGACTACACCACTAATCGGTGCTTTAATCACATAATTGTCTAATTGTGATGCATAATTATCATATGTAGATTGAGCCACAAGATAGTTCGTCTTATCGGTATCTAATTGTTGTAAAGACTCCCCACCAATATTTGCTAGCATTTTGCTGCGTTCATAGTTAACTGCGTAATTTGCCAGTTGTGCTTTATATTGAGCAACCTGCGCTCTTAGACTCGAATCATCAAGTAAAAGTAAAATTTGTCCTGCTGTTACATTATCATTTTCTTTTACCCTCACTTCGGTAATAAGACCTGTCACCCGAGAGCTGACATCAACGGAATTAACAGCGGAAATCGTTCCTGTCGCAGAAACTTTTTGTTGTATATCACCACGTCCCACCACAATTGGTGTACCAGTAGCAACAACCGTCTTGGTTTTTTTAGAATAAAAAAATCCGCCCGACCCAATTAAAGCCACAATTATTAGCAGTATAAACCATTTTTTATATTGTTTTACTCTTTGCCAAATCATCAATATCACCCTATCTTTTTTTACTATCCTTCATTGTATAATATGGAAATTGGATTATTCTTTGAAAAGCAAAAAGAGTAAGGTACTACACCTCACTCTTGCTATTGGTTTTGAAAAAAAAGGCAAATAAGTTACGTATCGAATCCGCCAAAGTAGCAAATAAAGATTTTCTCTCAATATCTTCATCTGCCAATAAATCAGTCGTAGAAACTTCTTCATTTTGATACAGTACTCGAACTACACCAATTTTTTGCCCTTTTGCCACAGGTGCTTCTATTTTATTAGGAGCATCTACGACCGTACTAAATTCATCTTTATCATTTTCTGATACAGGTACTACTAAATCATTACTTGCAACTAGCTTCACAACTTCCGCTTTACCATTTGCTACGCGAATGGTTTTAAAAATATCATCTTGGCTAAATATAGTTTCCGGTTTCACTTGCGTAAAAGCGAAATTCAAAAGTGCAATCGAGTCATCCCACATCGTTTCACTATCTAAGACTACCGTTACCAGTTGAATGCCATCGCGCTTTGCACCTGATACCAAACAACGGCCTGCAGCATCTGTATAACCTGTTTTTACTCCATTCCCTCCTTCATATAACCATAACATTCTATTTTCATTGTATAAGTCGCGGCCATAATCTTTACCCGCCCACGGGATCACTTTATGCTTGGTACTAACAATTTCTGCAAATAAAGGATTTTTGTAACCATAAGATGCAATACGCGCTAAATCATGCGCAGTAGTATAGTGGTCTGGATCCGGTAAACCACTAGAATTAACAAAATGAGTATTCTTAGCGCCAATCTGATGCGCTTTTTCAGTCATTAACTGAGCAAATTTTTCTACAGAACCTGCAATATGTTCTGCAATAGCAACGGTGGCATCATTTCCTGAAATGAGCATCATCCCATATAGTAAGTCCCGTAATGTTAAGTTTTCCCCTTGCACTAAATCTAATGATGATCCTTCCGTACTCGCAGCATTCTTACTAGCCGTTACAGTATCACTAAGATTACCATTTTCAAGGGCTACAATCAAACTCATAATTTTCGTAGTACTCGCAGGGTACCGCGTTTCTTCAGCATTTTTACTATATAACACCTTTCCTGTTGTTGCATCAATTACAATTGCTGATTTAGCTTTAATCACTGGAGGTGCTTCTGCTGCCAATGCCACATTTGTAATCATAAATGATAAAAATAATAAAAAAGTAAAAATGTCTCGTTTCTTCATGGTCAAAATTCCCTTTCTTGTTATCAAGTCGCAAAACGACTATTACTATTATAACTATATTGTACTCACACGTCAAAAAAAGATGTATGATTTGTGTCAGGGTGGGAAATAATACTATATGTTGGTACTATGGACTTTAAGGAGGTGAAATCATGGATTCAATTGATGTGAAATCAGCCTTACGTAATACTTTAACTCACAAACAAGAACTTGTGCGAGATTATCAAACCTTTGCTAAACAGATCACTAATAATGAAATCGCCAAAATGTATAGTCATTTCGCTGAAGCAGAGGCATTACATGCGACCCAAATCAAAGAAAGACTTGATCAATTAAGTTAAGATAACACTAGGGCTGCCCGAATTGTGGCAGCCCTTTTTTTGTAAATCATGAATCAATACTTGTTTAACTGACAGTTGAATCATTTTCTTTTTCTTCAAGTGCTTGCGCTTCTTCATCCCAGTCATCTATTTTCTTTCCCTCTATTAATTGTTGTATCGTCTTTAAAACTTTGGGGACTAAATCGATCATCCGTTCATAAACTAGATTTCCCTCTACTGGCATAAAGCGCACTCCACTGCTTGGAGAACATACTAAAAATCCTACCGGCTTTACACTTACCCCTGCGCCACTACCACCACCAAAGGAATTACTTATTTGGATCGGGTCATTTTTCTCCTTCTCCCTCTCTTCTGGTTCACAATTAGCACCGCCAGCAGCAAAACCAAATGCCACTCTGGAAATGGGTATGATAACCGTTCCATCTGAGGTTTCTACAGCATCACCAACAATGGTGTTTACGTCTACCATATCTTTAATACTTTCCATAGCGGTTTTCATTAAACCTTGAATTGGATGTTCAGCCACAACCTTCTGCCTCCTCATCACTTAATGTTGTGCAAACTTCTCATTGCATTTATAACATTACCAATTCTTATACTGAATATACACGTAAAATCAATGTTCAAATGTTCCTCTCCAAATGTAGGAGTTACCATTATAATAGGTTGTCTGTTGAATATAATTTTTTTTTTAAGACGAGTAATTAGTAGACTTTTTATACTCCATAACATCCCAGTTATAGTACCAGTGATCGCTGCGTCTTCAGAGCCATAATTGGTTTTCCAGTATAGTTGCTCGCAATGCAGTTTTTTTGCAATTTCCTCCATCACATCGCAGTATAGACGTGCATAATGGCGAAATAACTTTGCAATATATCTCAACTTTCTAGGATGCAGTAAATAATATTTTAGATTTTTTCGTACAAATCGTTGTTCCCGTTCATTATGTGTTGTATCTTGGCTTTGAGCTGTTTTGATTTTTGACTGAATCCAAAATAATTCCTTCGTACCAGCCATTTTAATCATTGGTATTTCCATACTATATAGTATTGTTTTCTTTATCGTATAAACCTTTACAGCTATATAATCATTAGAATCCATACGTTTATATTGCAAAAAAATATATACTCTAATATGAAAGAATAAATACATCATAATTGCATTCGTCAATATCAGTAAAAACCAAAATTCCATAACGATTCACTTCTCTCTTAGCACTTTGGACTACTTATTTCCCCTCTTTAGTATTCGCTTATTTATAAAAACTTATACGGAGAATTCTCTAATTCCGCAAAAAAAAGCAGCCTCTAAAGGCTACTCTTAAGGTAATAATTCCGCTAGTTCTGGTAAATCTTTTAGATCATTTAACCCAAAAGATTTTAGAAATTCGTCCGTTGTCCCATATAAAATAGGGCGACCAATGGTCTCTTTGCGCCCCACTTCTTTTATCATTTGGCGTTCAAGAAGTTTGGCAAGGACTTTATCAATTTTTACACCTCGAATACTTTCTATCTCTAGTTTCGTAATGGGTTGTTTAAACGCTATGATTGATAACGTTTCCATCGCCGCTAATGATAGTTTGCTATCTTGCACTTGCGCCAATTTTTTTATAACCTCTGACAATTCAGGTTTTGTACATAATTGATAGCCATCAGCGACTTTGACAATAGTCAGACCTCGATTATCATCGGCCATTTCATCAATAAGCTGACCAATTAATAAATCAACATGTTCTTCTGGAATATCAATCAGTTGTGCAATTTTAGATATAGCTATAGGATCGCCACTAGCAAAAAGCAAAGCTTCCACATGTTTTTTAAATTTTGAGTAAAACATTAAGATCCTCACTCTTTCAATGTAATATAAATAGGTGCAAAACTTTCTTGTTGGCTAACCAGTACGCGTTGCAATTTTATTAATTCCAAAAGAGCTAAAAAGGCAGCTATGATCTCCGCGCGTGTACCCTTTCTGATCACAACCTGCGTGAACTCGATTTTGCCTTGTTGTTTATAGAGCAAATGAATAATATCATACATTTTATCCTGTACACTAAATTCTTCTCGTGAAACTACTTCATATTCATCAATATTACTTTCCCATACAGCAGCAAAAGCAGCTAATAAATCATCTAGTTTTAAGCCCATCGGCAATGGAACTTCCACAGCAAATTCTTGCGGTAATCGTGTAAAAAAAAGTTCTCGTTGTTGACGCATTTCTTCCATTACTGTCGATATCTGCTTAAACTTTCGATACTCTAACAATTTATCAACTAATTCTTGTCGTGGATCTATTTCATCTTCATCGACTTCAATACTTTTTGGTAGTTTAGGTAATAGCATTCTAGATTTTATTTGCAACAATGTTGCTGCCATCACTAAAAACTCACTTGCAATATCAATATTGTATTCTTCAAGCGTCTGGAGATATTGTAAATATTGTTCGGTTACAACGGCAATCGGAATGTCGTAAATGTCTAACTGGTTTTTTTCGATCAGATGCATTAATAAGGCCATAGGCCCTTCAAAAGCCTCTAATCTTATATTATAATCCACCATATACTAAGCAAGATGCATAGCTTGCCGAACTTCTTCCATTGTCTGAGCAGCAACCTTTCTCGCTCGCTCAGCACCATAAGCTAAGATTTCTTTTACCCGCCCCGGATTCTCTACAAAACTCTGACGACGGACATGCATATCAGCTAAATCATTCGCCATTTTTTCCGCTAAATGTTTCTTACACTCTACGCACCCAATGCTTGCTTGACGACAAGACTCAGCAATGTCAGAACATTGATTTGCATTAAATATCTTATGAAATGTATATACCGTACATACTTCTGGATTTCCTACATCGGTTCTTTTTACCCGATTCGGATCTGTAATCATGAGTCGAACTCGAGCTCTTAGTTCATCAGGACTTGCGGCAAAAGGAATATCATTGCCATAGGATTTACTCATTTTTCTACCATCAATCCCAGGCAAAATCGACGATTTGCTCAAACTTGGCTTAGGTTCTGGAAAGATTGGTTGATACAAATTATTAAACCGTCGTAATATCTCTCTTGATAATTCCAAATGAGGCAACTGATCTTCTCCGACAGGGACGATATCTGCTTTATACAAAATAATATCAGCGGTCATTAATACTGGATATCCTAAAAAACCATATGTATTAATATCTTTACCTTGGATCCCTAATTGTTGAAGCTTATCTTTATATGTTGGTACTCTTTCAAGCCATGACAATGGTGTAATCATCGATAATAATAGATGTAGTTCTGCATGTTCTTTCACATGTGATTGAACAAAAATAACATTTTTTTCTGGATCTAAACCAGCACTTAGCCAATCGATCGCCATATCATGAATACGTTCTGGTAATTTACTAGTATCCTCATAGGAAGAAGTGAGCGCATGCCAATCTACAATACTAAAAAAACATTCATACTCATGCTGTAACTTAACCCAATTTTCAAGTGCCCCCATATAATTTCCTAAATGAAACCTTCCTGACGGCTGCATGCCGCTAAAAATACGAGATTTAGTCATTTTATATTTCCTCCTGATTAAAGAATGATCATAACAATTTGATTAATTATAAAACTTAAACCATTATAAAACGGTGTTATAAAAACATTAATTATATTGAAATAGACTAGCCCCAATAAAATAAATGGTGCATAAGGCTCAATCCTTTCAAACATATAGGCTTGACGTCCTGGTAGTAAATTGACCAACACTTTCGAGCCGTCTAGAGGCGGCAATGGAATCAAATTAAACACTGCAAAAATGATATTATAGCTATATGTAAATTGCAATACAATCGCCACTCCACTTGATAATAAGTGCATTTTGGCTAGTATCCCATACACAAGCGCAGCAATCAATGCCACAATCACATTGGCAATCGGTCCCGCTAACGCAACCAGTGTCGTACCTTTTTTCCAATCTTTAAAATTATTGGGGTTTATCGGTACAGGCTTGGCCCACCCAAATTTGAATAACCATAACATGATAAGTCCAAACGGATCAAGATGAGCAAGCGGATTTAATGTTAATCTACCCAAAATTCGCGGGGTATCATCTCCAAGCCACACTGCAATTCTAGCATGAGCATATTCATGGATGGTTAATGCAATCAGCAATGCTGGAATTCTAAATATCATATTTTCATCAAAGCCAAACAATATTGTTCCTCCTTATATAAGTCAGACTGATTCATAAGAAAAGACTTGGTTTCGACCAAGTCCTCAGACGACGGTCGAAACCTTAGTCGTTCTTACTTGGAATCAAGAAATGTTATATTTTCTGATTCCGTAAAAAAGCAAATAATATTTTAATTATACTAGAAAAACGCGTGTAAAGCAAAATAATACGAAACAAGCCTGAATCGGGATAAATAATACAATAATAGTAAAAACTACAGTAAAGGAGGAATCAGATTTTGCTGCAAAAACAATTTTCTTTAGGAATCGCTACGCTGATTACCATATCATTCTTACTAAGTGGCTGTAGTATGTTACACCCGTTAAAAAAACCAGATATAGGTCCTGCTGGCAAACCTGTAGAAACAAAAGCCAATCCACCTTTCGTGGAGCGTTTTACCTCACCACCAGCAGAATTATATGATCTCGAAGCAACTGCTGGTGGTATTTTTGAAGGTATTTGTAACAAAAAATGGGCACAAGCAGAGCAAGGACTTACTACATTACGTGCGTTATGGCTAGAAACACTGCCAAAAATCGGTGATAAAAAAGGTACTACTGGCGCTAATGAAGCATTAGAACAATTAACCACAGCAATTACTAATAAAAAAGACGTTGATTCTTATCAGAGCCTTACCAAATTCATGTCAAGCATTAGTGATATCGGTAAATCATATAAACTATCACCACTATCTGATATCATTGGGGTCAGTAATGGCATTCGCACGGTTACCTTCTATGTTGAAAATAATGATTGGCGTAAAGCAATCGCCAAAATGAAAGAACTTGAAAGTACTTGGCAACAAGCCAAACCAAATATGGAAAGTGTAGGTATCTGGAGCAAATTAACGACTACTCACTCGGTTATAAATCAAATGAAAGGTGCGATCGAAGCCGAGAACAAAGCTTCTGTAGAAGAGAATATTGCTGATATCAATGAAAGTATGGGCTATATTCGCGAATACTACCGTGGTAAGTGAATCATAATAAAAACAAGGCTTCGGTCAAATCCTCAGACGCAGCCAGAAGCCTTGTTCTTACTTGGAATCGAGAAAGTGATATATATTTTCTGATTCCATAAAATATAACCCTCAATGAGGGCTTATTTTTTATTACCATCATCCTCCTCTTCCTTACTATGATCTAAACGATCTGCATCTTGTGGTTTCAAAGCGGCAGGACGCAATATTTTAGTTGGCAATGGCAAACGTAATAACACATCTTTCATGCCATTCAAATTAAAAGGGATAAGAGGCCATAGATATGAAACTCCAAAAGATTTAGTCGTTGCCATTATGATTAGAATTCCTAACAAACCAGCGACTAATCCTGGAAGTTTGAAAAAAACGACTAATAATAATAATATCGTCCGAAAAAATCGTATCGCCATAGCAAATTCCATACTTGGCGTAGCAAAAGCCCCCACTGCTGCTACAGCGGTAAGAAAAACAACTTCATTGCCAAATAAACCCACTTTAGTAGCAAATTCACCTATCATAAAAGCACCAATAAAACCGAGGGCTGTCGACTGCGCAGTTGGCACATGTACGGTAGCCATACGCACTAATTCTACGCCGATTTCGGCAAAAATAAACTGTAAACCAATCGGAATGATACCAGGATCTTTAGGACCAAGAAAGGCTAACGATTCCGGTAGTAGATGCCGTTGCAATATCACCGCTAACCATAATGGCGTGAGCGATAAGGATAACCCCATTCCCAATAATCTTACCAAACGCAAATAAGAACCAATCATTACATGGTGATGATATTCTTCAACATGCTGTACATGATGCCATAAGGTTGTCGGTAAAATCATGATATTAGGAGAATTATCAATGACCAAGCAAATATGTCCTTCTAGCAAATGTACGGCTGCTATATCCGGCCGCTCTGTATAACGAACTTTAGGCAGAGGATTCCAAATAGTTCCACCTGCAATATATTCTTCAATCGCCTTTTCAGCCATAGGTATACCATCAATATTAATCTTATTTAACCGTTCCTTTACAGTGTCAACCAATGCAGGGTCGGTAATATCTTTGATATAACCAACAGCAATATCACTTCGTGATCGTGTACCAATTTTAACAATTTCAAATCGTAAATTAGGATCACGCAAACGCCGTCTTATTAATACGGTATTAAAAGGCAGTGTTTCGACAAAGGCATCCTTTGAACCTCGCGTTACTTTTTCGATAGTAGATTCACTTGGTGTACGAGCTGGATATGCTCGAGCATCAAAAATAATAATTTCGGTTTCACCATCAACTAAAAACAGCAATTCGCCTGATAATAAACTAGTAACAGCATCATTCATATTATCAATTAACTTTACTTGAGAATGAGTAGCCCTCGTATAAAATAACTTCTGCAAGGTATTGATTGATAAATCCTCTGGATGTAAGGTAATCATATCCTGAAAAACATTAGTTAGTAACACATCATTGGTCATACCATTAATGGAAAAAGACGCGGCCCTTTTTCGTCCTACTGTATATTCACGAAAAATGATGTCAAAGCTTTCGCCTACACCGAGTAATTCTTTTAGATAATTGATATTGTGATCAATATCTTTATTAATTTTTTGTTTTTCTGTCATATTGAACGCCACTCCGTTTTAATATTTCTTCAATCGCTTTGCGAGTAATAGGCGCTCCTCGCTTAATATCATCCGCTCTGCACATTTTCCCAACATCACCCACACCGACAATAAATGGTACTGAAATTTCATTTAACACATCTACCGTATCACCTGTAATAACAGGCCTATCAACACTTTCTCCCTTCATATCACCATCTTTATCAACAGAGACATCTACAATTTCGCCACGACTGGTTATACATTCATCGGTAGCAATACCAGTCGAGCCACTTGTATTAGAAGCCACAGCAACCGCACCTAGCACCTCAATATCAGGATGAGAAGCAACATACTCCATTGCCAATTCACCATCCCCTTTTCCTTTGTTACCCTGGTCATCAAACATCACTAACACTGGATCATGATGAACTGTTTTTAGCATTTCAACAATTTCTTTTCCACTTATCGGGGTAGGATTACCACCAGATGCCGATATACAACGCAGCCCTAATGAAATTGCAATATCTTCTACTACTCGTTGTGCTACACCATCACCATCCGTAATCAGAATGGTTCTAATTTTCTTTGGCACCCTTCTCACCTCATGATTTATTTTTCGCTTCATCACCTAATAAATTACTAATATTATTTGCAAGTTTCTCGCTTTCACTAATTACTTGTTTCAGTTTTTTCAAGCTAGTTTCCAGTTCATTAGCCAATTCATATTGAGCCTGCGCTAATACTTGGCTTACTGTCTGCACATTCAATGTATTTTGCTGTTTTTTTGCTGTATTTGAGTTAGTATTTGTTGATGCATTGGAAGATTTTTCCTCATCGCTATCACTGCTAGTTTTGCCTTGCAATATATTTTTTAATAAGAGTTCTACTTTTTGCGTTATATCTCCATCCTTTTTTTGTGTATTATTGCTCTGTGTTGGCATCTCTGTAGTCTTTTCTTGCGTGCTAGAATTATTACTTTTCTGACTGGCCCCTCCTTGGTTCTCTTTTGGGGGAGCTGATTGATTCAACTCAGTTAATTGATCATTGATTTTTTGTAATAATAATGCAATTTCCATATTGTTAGTATTTACGGCTTGATCATTTATTTTGGCCTGCGCTTTAATAAATCCTTGAGCCATATCAGCAATTAGGGTATCTGTATGATTTGAATGACCCTCTGATTCATTTGTTGACCGCTGTGGTTTAAAATTTTCTTGTTCATTTTGTTCACTCGTTTCTGATTCATCACTTGATTGATCCATTTGTTTAAAATAGTTAGTAGGTCTTCTCGAACTCTTTCGTTGCATTTTTTACACCTCATATAAAAATCTTCCATGTTTGTATTACACAAGATAAGATACATAATCTAAAATTGACGACAGCAAAGGGGTATCTAAGAGTAGCCAAAGGATTAAGCAAGCTAGCTGTTCGTTCAAACGCAATACCACCAAAAAGTAAACTTACAATATAATTGGCTAAGGAACCACTAAACAATATTAAAAAACCAATGGCACTTGCCTGAACATGACTTGTTGTCAAACTCCCAAATGCACCTGCTGCAATAATATAATGAATGTGAGCATGTAAAAAAATCGCTATAAAAATACGACTACATTCGTATATACAAATTGCTAGCAACACATAATGTGGGTAGCGTAATCCAATCAGAACGATTGTTGCTACTAACCCTAGAAAGTCGATCGCTACCATTATCCCCCCTTACCTTTCGGATTAAATAATACTGACATAAAAAATCCGAATACTACCGCAGCCATTATGCCAGTCCCTGTTGCTCTAAGGGCACCGCTAAATATTCCGATAAACCCAAAGCTATTAACATCCTCAATCGTCCCCACTACCAAACTATGACCAAACCCGAGTAGAGGAACCGTCGCACCAGCTCCAGCAATATCTACTAATGGTTGGTATACACCAAACCCGCTTAAGATTGCACCTACTACTACAAATAACACCAGTACATGCGCAGGCGTTAGTGGTGTTAAATCCATTAATAGTTGTCCACAAACACATAATAGCCCTCCAACAACAAACGACATGACATATAACTCCATTCTGATCCCCCTCTCTACTACATTTCCACTGCTACTGCATGAGCAATACATGGAATCGATTCCTTTTGTTGATACGAGGTCGTACTATGCAAACTACCTGTACCAAGTAAAAGGACCTTTTTCAGTTTACAATTCATTAACATGTTATATATATAACCACAAAATACGATGGCCGAGCTAGCACACCCACTAGCGCCTGCGTGAGCATCCTGTTCCTCACGATAAATCATACAACCACAGTCTTGATAATTACTAGAAATGTCGAGTCCCTTCTGCTGCATTAACTGTATAACCAATTGTTTCCCCACATTTCCTAAATCCCCGGTAAAAATCATGTCATAATACGCTGGCACCCTTCCTGTATCTTGGAAGTGAGTCCATAAAGTATCGACTGCTGCTGGCGCCATCGCAGGCCCCATCGAATTCGGATCTTTAAGACCATAATCTACAATTTTTCCGATCGTGGCTGATGTGATACGCGGTCCGTGACCGAATACCGATAAGACTGTTGCTCCTGCGCCAGTAACTGTCCACTGTGCACTAGGAGGACGCTGCGCGCCTAGTTCATTGGGAAATCGATATTGGCGTTCTGCAGCATCATGATGACTAGAAGTTGCAGATGCAACTTTATTAGCAAAACCACCATCCACGAGCATAGCACCTAATAACATACTTTCCACCATCGTAGAGCAAGCTCCATATACCCCCAAAAATGGTCGTTCTAATTTTTTTAAAGCAAAATGAGTACTCATTAGTTGATTTAATAAATCTCCTGCCAATATACAATCTATCATATCAATTGTGCTGTTTTCTTTATTTACGGCCTCTTTAATAGCCCATTCCATCATAAAAGATTCACACTGTTCCCAACTATCTAGATTATTGAGATTATCTAGCATCGTATAATCAAAATATTGGTCCAATAATCCTTGTCCTTCCATCGGTCCAACAATATTAGCAGTACTCGTTATGACTGGTGGATTTGAAAATACAACACTTTGTTTCCCTCGCTTTTTATTCACACTGCTACCTCCTAGTGTCTTATCCAATAAATCAATCCTACAATAAAAGCCGTTACCATCCCATAAACCAATACGGGACCGGCAATCACAAACATTTTAGCTCCAACACCAAATACATATCCCTCACGCTTAAACTCCATAGCCGGCGCAACTATAGAGTTGGCAAATCCTGTAATCGGAACTACTGAGCCAGCTCCAGCTCTTTTTCCTAGTTCATCATACACTCCAATTCCGGTAAAAAATGCACCTAAAAATACTAGTACTGCCGTTGCCCATGTCGCAGCTTGCTTCTTATCTAGCCCCAGTCCAATAAAGTAATTAATCAGAAACTGTCCAAATATACATATAAGCCCACCAACGACAAAGGCCCAGCATATATTTTTTAATAGCGGCGGCTTTGGAGTAAGGGAATCCACTTTCTTTTGATATTGTTCCTGCTCGATTTGTTGTTTCTGTTGTTTTTTCATCTTATCCAATAGTTGCCACCCTTCCTTATGGTCCTAATATGAAATTCACTTACAATTAACATACTATTATTTTGACCACAGTCGTATTAAATATGCACATAAAGAAAACTTGACTTTGGTCAAGCTTCAGCGCAGACCAAAGTCTTAGTTGCCTTACTTGGAGTCAAATATTGTTATACTTTCTTAATTCCGCAAAAAAAAAGTGCCTTTATAAGGCACTTTTTTTAGAGATTAGTGTTGCACTTTAAATGCTACTTTTACATCCGCTTTATATTCAGCTATATGGCCACTATCAATATTAGCGGTAAAATTAGTTACTTCAACACCAAGAATCTCATCAATTGTTCTAGATGCTTCCATTACTGCATTGTCAACTGCATCTGTCCAGTTATGATTAGAAGTACCAACTAACTCAATTACTTTTACAACCATGTTTATTGCCTCCTTGATTAAATGAAATTACCACATTTATAGTTTGTACACTATCAGCAATATTATACTTGCCAAAATCCACAATATCTTTTGATAACATATACGATTTGTCGACAATGTTAAATACTTTTTTTGCTCGCACAGGTGCATTATGTCCCAAATCACCATAGAATATAATCCACGTTACAATACTACTGCTAATGGCAACAACAATAGCAAGTAAAAGGTATATTTTTTTTCCCATTTTATTTTCACCTCTTACATATATTATGTCCTATTTTTCAAAAAAAATAAGACCTCCATTATGAGGTCTGCATAAATTCTCTAATTAATTTGAGAGCATTTTTTTCAATTCGAGATACCTGCACTTGTGACAATCCAATTTGCATACCAATTTCTGCCTGTGTTTTATCTTCAAAAAAACGTAAATGAATGACCATACTCTCTTTATCTGGCAGGCGTGATAAAATTTCTTTCAATGCTAATTTTTCAAAATAAGCATTATCTTGTCCATCACAATATTTAATTTGATCTAGTAGTAATACGGAATCACCATCACTATGAAAGGCATTGGCATATAATGATGCCGGAGACTGAATGGCTTCAAGAGCAGCTACTATTTCTTGTGGTGCGAGCACTAAGTCAGTGGCGATTTCAGTGATCGTTGGTTCTCTCCCTAGTATCCCTTGTAATTTTTCCTGAGTACGATGTACGCGGTATGCTAATTCTTTTACTGGCCGACTAACTTTCACAGGATTATCATCTCGCATAAATCGACGTATTTCTCCAATAATCATCGGTACAGCATAAGTGGAAAACTGAACACTAAACTTCATATCAAAACGTTCGATCGCTTTAATTAAGCCGATACAGCCAATTTGAAACAAATCATCCCACTCGTATCCTCGATTTGTAAAACGGTGTACAACACTTCTTACCAGATTTAGGTTATGTTCTAAAATCGTTTCTTTGGCAGTCTGGTCACCAGCCTGCGCCTTATGTAGTAAAGTTTTTATCTCATCATTTCCCAGCATGGCCATCCCACCTAATGCGCTGTATTCAATAAAAATTTCTTTGCCATTCGCACTGTTGTACCGTTATTAACTTCTGAAATAACTTCCAGTTCATCCATAAATGATTCCATAAATACAAATCCTAGACCCATTCTCTCTGGATCACTAGAATAAGAAGGTTGCCTTGCTAATGCAATATCTTCAATTCCTTTTCCATGATCTGTAATGATGAATTCTAACTTATCCTCATATAGCTTCATAACAAGTTCAATTTGTCCTATTTTATTTTCATAGCCATGTATAACTGCATTCGATACTGCCTCCGATACTGCTACTCTTATTTCCTCTATTTCATTAAGCGTAAAATCAATCTGAGCTGCAAAAGCAGCAGCAGTCACCCTGGCAATAGCAACATTTTCACTAAGACTGTACAGGTATATTTGAAACTGATTTTTGATTGCCATGATGCCCTCCTCATAATGACTCTAAAGCTTCCGCTTCTGAATGGTACAATTTAATAATTTTTAGAAGTCCAGACAATTCAAAGATTTGCAATACCGATGTCTGGATATTGGTAACAAGTACATTACCACCTGCAGCATTTATTTTTTTATAGCGACCTAAGATGACACCTAAACCTGAACTATCGACAAACCTGACGGCTTCCAAATTAAATAAAACATGTTTTACACCACTTGTCTCCAAGGCATGATCAACTCGCTCTCTGAACTGATTGGCAACATGCATATCAAGTTCACCTTCCACTCTTACGATTAAAACACCTCGTTTCAAAAATGTAGTGATATTCAATATTTCTTTCCCCCTTTTGCTTTGCTCTATTTATCACTATTCGCTAAAAGGTAAATTTTCCCTCCTAAAAATAAAAATATGCATATCAAAAATATGCATATTTTTATTTTTTTACAAAATCGAAAAGTATATCAGTTTCTTTATTCCAAGTAGGAACGGCTAAAACTTTTGCATGCGTCTGACGCTCTGGCCGAAATTCAGTCTTTTCTTATCAGGATATTGAAAATAAGTTAGTCACCATATTTTGCAATGTTCTAAATAAGCTTGCCCGTTCTATTGTTTTTTCTGCTATTAAATCAACTTTGCCAACTTCATTTCCATCTCGCATGACTACCAGCTCACCATATTTTTGTCCTTGAATAACGGGGGCAATAATCGTTGAATCAGCAATCACTTTCTTTTGTAAATTTTTATTATCCCCTTTTCCAATTAATAAATTTAAGTCTTGCGCTGCAATTAACTGCACTTCTTTCTCCATACCTTTACTAACATAGGATCGCTCAACAATTGCGCCAGCCTCTACAATAGGCAGGGCAGAAAATTTTGCAAACCCCCAGTCTAATAATTTCATACTTTCCCGGAGATGAGACCGAGGTTCAGGTGTCGCAAATACTACAGAGATTAGTCGTAATCCATCACGTTTTGCTGTACCAGCAAAGCAATACTGCGCTTCTTGCGTCCACCCTGTTTTTAAACCATCGCCACCTTTGTACCACCATAATAATTTATTTGTATTAACTAACCAATTTTTCCCGCCCCGTAACCAATATTCTTTAATTCCACATAGTTCCATATATAATGGATGTTTCACAGCTTCTTTGGCTATCAATGCGGTATCATAGGCACTCATATAATGATCCGCCACTGGCAAGCCATTAACATTGGCAAAGTGAGTATCAGCAAGCCCCAAACTATTGGCCCTTTGATTCATCGCTGCAATTGCCGCTTGTTCACTACCATATATATGTTCCATTACAGCAACAGCAGCATCATTTGCACTTACAACAGCGATTGCGGTCAGCAATTCACGCAAATTCATTTGCTCACCAGGCTCTAGCCATATTTGTGAACCACCTTGATGCCAAGCATTTTCACTAACTGGTATAATATCAGTTAATGTAACCTTTCCTTGTTCTACAGCTTCTACTGCTAATAACAATGTCATAGATTTTGTGACACTAGCTGGCGGTAAACGTTTGTGTGAATTTTTTTCATACAATACAGTTCCATTGCCATCCATTAACACTGCAGATTGTGCTGTTGTTTGCAATTCTGTGACTACTGTTTTTTTATTATCAGCAGCAAAAGTCTGATTGCAAACCGTTACCAATACTATCATGCAAGTCAAAAGCGTAATGATGTTTAGCTTATTGAATCGGCACATAAAAACAACACTCCTTTCCTTGTTTTTTTTAGCTTATCCAAGATAAAAAAACATTACACTGGAAATTAGCAATAAAAAAAAGGCTAGTTATACTAGCCTTGGTTGTTTTCACCATTTACATCGCGATAAAGCCATTTTTGTCAACAATCCCCAAAATCAATTTAGTTTTAGGAACTTGATCCGTACCTATTATAATGGCACTACTTACTAATGACTGTACTTCTTTTAGATGAGTGTTATCATTACTATACACAATAGCCAATGGTTGATCCTTTTTAATAAAATCACCTACACGACACTGCAAGACCAAACCGACTGCTAAATCAATCAATTGATTCTTATATTCACGGCCTGCTCCCAGTCTCATAGCAGCGTAACCAATCTGTCTAGCATCAATATCTTGTACAAAACCATTGTTGTTACTGATAATGACACTCTTAGTCTTTGCTTGTGGAAGCAATGTTCGATCAGCAACAATATATCCATTTCCACCTTGAGCAACGATAAATTCTTTAAATTTTTGTAACCCTTGCTTATTATCTATCAATTTTTCAAGTTGTTGATACCCCTCATTACGATTCGATGCAATACCAGCCATATTCAGCATATTGGCTCCTAAACTTAAACATACGTGGCGTAAAGCGGGCTGACCACGACCATCTAAAACATCTATCGCTTCTTCTACTTCTAAACTATTACCAATCGCTTGTCCTAGTGGCTCGTTCATATTACTCAATAATGCCCTAGTTTCACGCCCTACTAATTGACCAATATGTACCATAGTTTCTGCCAACTTTATAGCATCTGCTATGTTTTTCATGAAAGCCCCTGTTCCCACTTTAACATCAAGTAGAATTTTATCAGCACCAGCGGCAATCTTTTTACTCATAATGGAGGAGGCAATCAATGGGATGCTTTCCACCGTACCAGTAACATCACGCAGCGCATACATCTTCCCATCTGCAGGTGCAATATCAGCGCTCTGACCCGTTACAGCAATGTTATGCTTTTGCAGGTTCTGGATAAATTCGTTTTGAGATAAAGTGGTCTTAAATCCGGCAATGGCTTCTAGTTTGTCGATCGTACCACCAGTAAAGCCTAGTCCCCGTCCAGACATTTTGGCTACAGGAACACCCGCAGCAGCAACCAATGGCGCTAAAACCAATGTAGTCGTATCAGCAACCCCACCCGTACTATGTTTGTCCACTTTTATTCCAGCAACAGCACGTAAGTCTACCATACTACCTGATCTAGCCATCGCCATTGTCAACATTGCGGTTTCCTCTATTGTCATACCGCGAAAAAATACGGCCATAAGCCATGCAGACATTTGATAATCAGGTATTTCCTCATGGGTATAACCATGAATCAGAAAATTAATTTCTGATTCATTTAATATAAAACCATCACGCTTTTTCGTGATAATATCAACTATTCTCATATATTTTACCTCAAAATTTTCTGCAGAAAACTTTGACCATATGATAATGGCAGTACACTAAAGTTTTCTGCAATTGTTGCTGCCAGATCTGCAAAAGTATGACAAATCCCTAGGTCATGACTATTACAGCCCTTAAAATAAGACAGTAATGGTACATATTCCCTTGTATGATCCGTACCAGGCGCTGTAGGATCACAACCATGATCCGCTGTAATTAATAACAAATCCGTTTCCCTTAATTGATCCAGCAGCATTGCCAATTGACCATCAAATCTTTCTAACGCCTTTCCATAACCCCTGGGATCATTACGATGTCCATATCCACTATCAAATTCAACTAAATTAGCCATAATTAACCCCTCATCATTCGACTGGCGCGTTATGTTTAATAAAGTCTGCATACCATGATCGTTCGACTTGGTAGGTAGGGAAACACTCAATCCCTGCTGAGCAAAAATATCACCAATTTTACCGACACCTGTCACTACTAAACCAGAATCCTTTAAAATATCTAGGATCGTTGGAGTCTGAGGAGTCAAGCTATAATCATGACGATTCGCAGTACGCGTAAAGGCTCCAGGAACACCAATAAAAGGTCTGGCTATAATTCTACCTACAGCATGCTGACCAATACAGACTTTCTCTCTAGTAATGTTACACATTTCATATAATTGAGGTAACGAAATCACATCTTCATGTGCAGCGATTTGAAAAACGCTATCACCGGATGTATATATAATGGGATCCCCTGTTTGCATATGCTCAGATCCTAATTCATCAATAATGGCTGTGCCTGATGCCACCTTATTACCTAATACACGATAGCCTGTATGTTGTATAAAACTTTTAACCACATCTGGCGGAAAACCATCAGGATATAGTGGGAATGGTTGAAATATTGGACAGCCGGCCATTTCCCAATGTCCCGTAGTCGTATCTTTGCCTTTTGATATTTCTGCCATTTTTCCAAAGCTACCTATTGGCTTTTGAAGCTTCTCTACACCAAGAATCGGTTCAATAGAACTTAATCCTAAACTTCCTAGTGTTGGCAAGAAAAGACCACCTTGCGAAGACGCAATATGAACTAGGGTATTGACATCGAAATCTCCATACTTATTAGCATCAGGCAAAGAACCAATTCCTACACTATCTAAAACGATAACAATAATTCGTTTGAACATGATATAAACTCCTTAATATATGATGCCTTACTTATCTATTATGCGCGAGGATGAGCTTTATCATACACCTCTTTCAAACGATTATTGGTCACATGAGTATATATCTGGGTAGTAGAAATATCAGCATGCCCTAGCATCTCTTGTACAGACCTTAGATCTGCACCATTTTCCAGTAGATGAGTCGCAAAAGAATGCCTTAGAGTATGAGGAGTGATTTCTTTGTTAATCGCAGCTTCATGGGCATATTTCTTGATGATTTTCCAAAATCCTTGACGCGTAAGTCGATTCCCATGATGATTAACAAACAATGCTGCCTCTTCATATGTACGTATTAATTTAGAACGTCCCTTATTCTGATAATCTTGTACGCATTTGACAGCAATAGATCCCAAAGGAACAATCCGTTCTTTGGCTCCTTTACCATAACATTTTATATAACCCGTTTCCAAATTCACATCCGAAATATTTAAAGCAATTAACTCAGAAACTCTAATACCTGTTGCATACAATAACTCAAGCATTGCTTTGTCTCTGAGTCCAGTAGGTAAAGAAACACTCGGTTGTTTTAAAAGCTGTTCCACCTCAAGTACAGTCAGAACTTTCGGCAACTTCTTTTCCAGTTTTGGCGATTCAAGGTTGGCTGCAGGGTCTTTTTCCAAATAGTGTTCACGTACTAAGTACTGATAAAATGATTTTATCGCAGCAAGATTACGTGAAATAGTTGACACAGCTCGCCCTTTTATCTGAAGACTACTTAAATAACTAAGAATGGTCGTAGAATTAGAATCTTTTAAAATTTCCATATTACCATTTTGTAAATAAATTTGAAATTGATGTAAGTCACGGCCATATGATTCTAAAGTATTTTGCGCCAAACCTCGTTCAACTTCCAGATAGTTAATAAACTGATTAACATAACTTTCCATTTTATCACCTTTTTCCCCGATTTACCGGCCCTAGAGTAAAAGAAGCTTTTTCTAGTTAATTCCACACATTATTCAATTTTCCTGTCTGATATTAGGAAGATATATCTTTTTTTTGCATCCATTTATTAACTTATCTCTAACATAATCGCCATCACCCTCAAAGGCTTCTCTAACAGGTGTTCTTCGCGCATTTTATATTCTGGATAATGTATATACCATAATAAACTTAATAATTTAGGCAAAATATACACTAAAATAATTGTTAATATCATGATTTTAATCATGACTTTCATTTTTTTTACGATTTTATGACCTGAGAAAGTGAATACCATTTACCCACCCCACTTTCTATCTGACTTAACTTTATATCATATTATGTATGTCGTTTTTTTTTATGCCTATAAATGTCCATCCTTGCTATTCTATTCTATTCTCTCTTCTCTAAAAAACATATATAAAAGCAGGCACTCAATGCCTGCATCTATATCACCAAATCATCTTTCTAGCAAGTGAGAATTATTCCTTTATCAACAAAGTGGCAACAATTTTCATGAATACTGGCGAGATATACACCTCTAGCAACGCTGCTAGAAACATCATCACCAGTAAGCAGATACATAATACAGAATAACGCATTACTTCATACCATATATTCATCTTGCCATAAGTCTTACGCCGTACTAATAATAATGAAAATTTAGTTGCTGAAACACTCATCACCAAAATAGCTGGTATGGCAAAAATATTATGTGGCAGTACGGAAGCAATCGCAAATAATAATCCGCGCACGACATACTCATTAACCAAAAAGCCTACTGTAAAGCCAATAATAAAACCTCGTGTAAAGAGAATAAATAACACAAAAGGTATACCAATAATTGTAAACCCTAGCAACCACATTAAAATAATGGTTTTGGCATTATTAAACATAACAGAACTAATTAAGCTTCCACCCGAAGAAGTATTTTCAACTCCTTGAATGAGGTCTTTAAAAAAAATATGCAAATAATGAATCATTTCTGCTTTTTGCTCATCAGGCAACACTCTAATTGCTAGTGCTCCGACTACTACACCCAGAACAAAAATAAGAATCATAAAAAAATAAGCCACAATATTTACTTTTAAATAGTTACCTATATTTTGACGAAAATAACCCAACATGTAACGTCCTCCCTGCTACTCCTGTTACAATGTATGCAAGGACAACTCGATTTAATCCTGTAATATTTTTTGGTATAAAATTAGAGGAAGTGGATATATAAATCCTCTTCCTCTAAGCTGTTTTTCACTATGTTATATTCCGGCTAGCAATAGGGCAATCAAGCTTTTCGCATCATTTATTGTGCCATCTTGCATCATAGATTTCACTTGCTCTTTCGTGTAAACTTCCACATCTAGAAATTCATCTTCATCTGGATGTGACTTTGCTACTGTTAAATCATCAGCAATATAAAGATGGATGACCTCATCAGTGAAACCAGGTGTAGTGTAAACCGAACGTAATTTTTTGATATGATGAGCCACGTAACCTGTCTCCTCTTCTAATTCCCGAAGTACACAGTTATCAGGCTCCTCTCCTACGTCAAGTTTACCAGCTGGTATTTCTAGTATGGCCTTACCTATGGGATAACGAAATTGTCTAACTAAAACAATTTTCCCCTCTTTCGTAATTGGCACTACTGCAATGGCTCCAGGATGCTTAATAAATTCCCGACCTGTTTTCTTACCATTTGGTAATTCTACAGTATCAGAATATACTTTCAGCAAATTGCCTTCAAATATTATTTTCGAATCTACAAATTTTTCTGTCAAATGATCCACCTAAAAACCCCCTATATCAAATATAATCCAGTATAACATATATATTACATCAAGAAGAAGGTTATATAGATAAATCCAGAATATCTGTAAATGATTCTGTTTAAAATAAGATAAATTGTGCTTTATGCGCGCATTTCTAGTCGTAATTTATCGGCTACCATGGCCATAAATTCAGAATTAGTAGGTTTACCTTTTTCCACTTTAATAGTATAACCAAATAAACGATTAATCATATCCATATTTCCACGACTCCAAGCCACTTCAATCGCATGCCGTATAGCCCTTTCCACACGACTAGGTGTCGTAGAATACTTTTCCGCAATTCTAGGATATAAAACTTTGGTTACTGCCCCCAACAATTCCATTTCAGCAATAATCATCATAATAGCATCACGTAAATACTGATAGCCTTTAATATGAGCAGGAATACCAATATCACGGATAATACTCGTAACTTCAACATCAACAGGTCTAGCCTTAATGGCTTGTGCCACTACTGGACGTTGCATCGTAATCGTAGTAGCCAATTGTCTAACTCTGCTGGCTAGCACATCCATATTAAATGGCTTTAATATATAATAATCAGCACCTAATTCTACTACTCGCTGCGTGATGCTCTCTTGACCAAATGCAGTTAGCATAATCACCTTAGGACGTTTACCGTGCATATCATTCAGACGTTCCAGAACACCGATCCCATCAAGATGTGGCATAATGATATCCAATATGACTACATCAGGACTCTTTTCTTCAACAATTGTGAGAATCTGTTCACCATTATAAGCTACACCAACTAGTTCAAAATCAACTTGTTCTGTAAGATACTCCTGAATAATCCCCACAAATTCCCGATTATCATCAGCAATTGCCACTTTTATTGTTTCTCTACTCAATTAAAATCCTCTCCCTGCAGTTTTCATTTTTTCCATATTTAGAGTAATTCGACAAACCTGCCCAATCACCTTCTTTTTTGGAAAAAAAAGACAGCTTGTGGTGTGTTTTTTTTCCTAGTAAATTCGACAAAAAACGTATACCAAACCTAAGCGTCACTTTAAAAGCCAAGGGATATAAAACGGAGCAATAAATGAAATGAAAATAGCAGCTAACGCCATAGCAACGCCTGCCATTGCGCCTTGCATTTGCCCTTCTTGCAAAATAGTGGCTGTACCTTGCCCATGGGAAGTCACGCCCATAGCTAGTCCTCTGGCTACAGGATTATTTATTTTGCATAAAGAAAGAACACTTGCGCCAATCATCGAACCGAGTGTGCCTGTAAATACTACAAAAGCCACAGCAATGGCCGGATCGCCACCTGTTATATTAGCAATTTCAATAGCAATCGGGGCAGTGATGGATTTAGGAGCGATCGATGTAACTATAAGGCTATCTAGTCCACTTAGTTTGGCCAATACTACAGCAGTGGTTAATGTAGCTACTGCACCACTGATGATCCCGATTAGTATCGGAAAAAACGCTTGCCGTAGAATATGGCGATTGATATAAAGAGGGAGTGCTAACCCTACGGTAGCCGGACCAAGTAAAAACGTCATAATTTCTTTGCCTGGTTTGTACTGTTCAAATGTTATCCCTAAATATTTCAAGATAAGAATAATAGCTGTCGTACTTAGCAGTAATGGAGTAAGCAAGGCATTCTTTGTTTTTAAAGCAAATTTCCGGCTCAACCAATAGGTAATAACTGTAATTAAAATAGTAAAAATAATTAATGCCACGTTTTGCAAATCATCTCTCCCCTTCTTTCATTTCATGAGATGTAAGAAGGAATTGAACTATTCCTCCTGTTGTTAGCAATGCGACTAATGTACTGATTACTAGCGGCAAAAATAAGAGATGCCCTTTTTGGATGAATAAATCTCCCCATTCCATTAACTCGACTGCAATGGGAATAAAGAAAAAAGATAGATGTTTGAGTAGTGGAGTCGTTGCTGTTAATAGCCACTCTTCTTTAATGATGCCTACCGATAACAGCGTAAATAAGACAATCATACCCAGCACAGCACCCGGTATGGGAAGATGTGAAACATGCACTATCCATGTACTAGAATAATAGATGAGCCATAATAAAAATGTTTGCCCAATAAATTTCAATGCATTTTTCAAAAAGTTTTACCTCTTTTCTGTTTTACTAATTGTGATCTCCATACCAATTTTTAGTATTTGGCATAATCTTTCTGTTGCCTTTTTTATCAGTTCAGCAGCACCCGTCATACAGTCTTCCAGCGTCATAGGACGCGAAATAATACTCATGACTCCGTTAATTCCAGACTGCAATACTTCCTCATAGCGTTCGCCTAAACTACCAGATAAACAAAAAGTTGGAACCTGATGACTCTTTGCGATTTTCGCTACACCGACTGGTGCTTTACCATAAGCAGTTTGAAAATCAGTACACCCTTCACCAGTAATTACGAAATCTGCTGTTTTTACAATATCCGAAAATCGTACTGCCTCAAGTACGATATCAACACCTGGTAACAGTTTTGCATTTGTAAAAAATAACAACCCAGCCCCTAGACCTCCAGCAGCCCCTGCGCCTGGACATTCAGCCACATCTCTTCCTGTAGCCTTTTTCACTATAGCAGCATAGCCAGCAAGTGCAGCATCCAGTTCTGCAATCATTTCTGGAGTGGCGCCTTTTTGCGGTCCATACACTGCACTTGCGCCGCGTGGACCGCATAAAGGATTATCAACATCACAAGCCACTACGATTGTCGATTCATTCAAACGAGGATCAATCTGACTTACATCAATTTTCACTAACTGTTCTAATGCAGCTCCACCACTTGGCAGGGAATTCCCAACGCCATCGAGGAATTTCACGCCCAGAGCCCTTGCCATTCCCATGCCTCCATCATTCGTTGCACTACCACCGATACCAATAATCAATTTACGGATGCCTCGATCAAGAACGGCTTTGATTAATTGTCCCGTCCCGTAAGTAGTCGTAATACGAGGATTACGTTTTTCCGGAGGTACAAGGGGCAAACCAGAAGCGGCAGCCATCTCAATCACTGCGGTTTCACCATCACCAAGGATTCCAAAACAGGCTTGTACAGAATCTCCTAATGGCCCAATTACTTTTTCTTCAATCAACTGACCGCCAGTAGCTACAAGAAGAGCTTCAATCGTCCCCTCTCCTCCATCTGCGATCGGTACTTTGATTACCTCAGCATCTGGGAAAATCGATAATATTCCCTCTTCCATAGCATTTGCTACATTTACCGCAGATGCACTTCCCTTATAAGAATCTGGAGCTACAACAATACGCATATCTTTCACTTCCTTTATTAATTTGGGAACTTCAATAGAACCCCTCATCAAAAGACAAGGAGTAGCTTTATCGGAATATATTTGAAAAAAGATGGAATACAAACAAATAACGACTCTGCCAAGTTAAAATAGAATGAAATTTCACATATGGAAATATAATTTCATATATTGATAATTTATTTCTTATATAGAATATATTCTCTTTTATTATAACAAAATCCTTCTTTTAAATAAGTATTTTACATTTGCCTTTTACAATACTTTTAGAACTATAAAACTAGCAGTTAGGCACCTTCAAATCTCCTACAAAAAAAAGAGCTAGAAAACGTGAAAAGTTTTCTAGCTACTTTATTTTCATTTTTGGGAACAGCTCCCACTTCCATTAACATCCAATCGACAAAGCATCCATATCCTTTTGTAGGATCATGAACAAAAACATGTGTTACTGCGCCTACAATCTTACCATTTTGAATAATCGGGCTACCGCTCATGCCTTGTACTATGCCACCAGTTTTTTCCAGTAAAGATGGATCGGTCACTTTGATGACAAGTCCTTTCCCCTCAGGAGATTCTTGTAAATTAATTTTTTGAATTTCAATATGAAATCGTTCAATCTTTTGCCCATCTACCACTGTTAATATTTCAGCATCACCAATTTGAACCTGATTCATAGAAGCTACTGGTATGGCTTCAGAATATAATTCATTAGGAAGAGCATGATTCATCTTTCCATATATACCAAATTTCGTATTTTTTTGTATATTTCCTAGTAGTTTATCCTCCTCAATAAATACACCAATTTTCTCACCAGGTTGTCCTCGCATTCCCTGCTGTATGCCCGATACTGTTGCGGATACAATTTTTCCTTGCTCACAATCAATTGGTTGATTGGTATCACTATCCGTAATAATATGTCCTAAAGCACCATAAGCATGTGAGTCAGGATCATAAAAGGTTAATGTCCCTACGCCAGCAACGCTATCTCTTACAAATAATCCGATTCTATAGCGTTTTGTATCATCACATAGTACTGGTTTTAATTTAATATTCATTTGCTCTTCACCACGTTTTAAACATATATCTAATTCACTTTCTTCCTTACCACTACTATCAATCACTTCTGCCACTTGGTTATCACTTTGTACCGCAATGCCATTAATACTTAAAATCACATCGCCAATATGAATTCCCGCATCTTTAGCTGGCGACACTTCGCCTTCATTTCCAGTAACAATTGGTGAAATACCAACAACAATAACACCACGAGAATGCAGTACGACACCAATCGAATGACCTCCAGGAATTAATTTTAACGAAGGTACAACATCAACCTGCACGGTTCTGATTGGTACAAGACCGAGAAACCTAAACTGCACAATAGACTTGCCTACTTTTAAGGTTTCTAAAAAAACAGGCCTAGATAATGAATAATTAGAAAGGGGTAGCTGCACTTTTATACTTTGTTCATAATCGGGACTAATACTTAGAGTTAAAGGGAAATTTACGGTAAACGAGGATTTTTCTCCTTCAATAATCCGCATATGAGGTGGTAGACCATAAATAGCACGAAACTGCGGGGAAAAACAGAATGCGATAATCACTGCAGCGATGCACATTCCAAGTATGGAACGATACTTCATGTTTATCATGCTTTTGTCATCAACCCCTTATACCCGATTTTAAGAAAAAACTTGGTTTCTTTCTCTTCTACTTTAAACATTCCCGTTTTTTTTAATGATTATTCTGTTGTTTCGGGTGTATATTAACTTGAAATCTGGTTTTCAGAGATTTTGGCGCAAAAAAAGACGCCAGCTCATGCTTGCGTCTTATTTTTCCATTTTTCTTTTTTAGAAAGTGCCGATTCTAACATTTGAGTCGCATTCTCCACTGCAATTTGTGTGATTTCATTTCCAGAAATCATTCTCGTTAATTCCAGTAGCTGTTCCTCTTTGGTCAACTGCCTAATAATCGTATACGTCCGCTTTCCATCTACCTGCTTTTGAAGATAAATATGAAGATCTGCCATACAAGCAATTTGTGGTAAATGAGTAATACATAGCACTTGTCTTGCACTAGCAATGCGAGCTACTTTCTCAGCTACCATATGACCAGCTTGTCCACCAATACCAGCATCGATTTCATCAAATACCATAATGCCAACGGCATCACGGTACGCACAAACTGTTTTAATTGCTAAAGCGATTCGCGAAAGCTCGCCACCTGATGCAATCTTATGTAGCATTTTAGGCTGCTCTCCTAAATTTGCTGAAAATAAAAAGGCGACTTCATTGCGACCACTAGCAGTAAATTGAGATGTTGATGTAACTTCAATAATAAATCGAGCATTTGGCATACCCAAATCAGCTAAATGTCCACAAATCTGCTTCATCAGTTCCATTGCCGATTGTTGTCTTAGCCGATCCAATTCACTAGCTAACTCTGTCAACTTACTTTCTAATTGTTCTTGCTGTTTACCCAATTTAGCAATTTTTTGATCAGAATTATTAATATCTGCTAATTCTAAGGTTGCTTGCTTATAATAAGCTAATATCTCGGCAATCGTAGTTCCATACTTCTTTTTTAATTTATAAATTACATCTACACGCTCTTGCAGTTCGGCTAAATACTGCGGATTAAATTCAATTTCATCACCATAAGTTCGCAGTTCCATACAATGTTCCTCTAACTGATATAAAGCATCACTAACCCCTGTAAGTTGACTTTGCACTCTTGGATCATAACGAACTGCAATTTCGAGTTCACGTTTTACCTCTGCCAAATCCGATAAAACACCACTTGAGCCATCACTACCTTGGTCGAGTAGTATGTAAGCACGGTTTAGTGCACTCGCAATTTTTTCGGCATTTGCGAGTACCAATATTTTCTGTTCTAATTCTTCATCCTCATGTAATCGTAAGGTAGCAGCGGCAATTTCTTGTGTTTGCCAATTCAGCATATCAATTCGTTGTGCTCGTTCTCGTGAGTTTTGTTCAAGCAATGAGAGTTCTTTGATTAATTCTAGCCAACTATTATACGTTGTGCGATACTGTTCAAGCACCACTTTCGTTGTATCATCTAATGCATCTAGCATTGTTAAGTAGGCTTCTGGCCGCAGTAAAGCTTGATTTTCATGTTGTCCATGCATATCAACCAGTTTTTCGCCAATCTGGCGTAACGTACTCACCGTAATATGGCAGCCATTGATCAAGATGGTATTTTTTCCCTGACGCGAGAAGCGACGACTAATAATAATCGCTTCATCATCATCCACCATTATGCCTTGCTCTTCTACTAAATTATGAATAGAAGGTAGCTGTGAAATATCAAATACCGCTTCAACACGAAAAAAATCACAACCAGTACGAATCGAATCTACGGAAGCTCTACTACCTAAAATAACACTTACTGCATCGATGAGAATTGATTTACCGGCCCCTGTTTCTCCTGTGAGTATATTGAGACCATCATCAAACTCCACCATAGCCTGTTCAAGTAATGCAAAGTTAGTAACAGCCAATGATTTTAACACTTTTTTCGCTCCTACCCTTTAATTTGATAATGCCAGTAATTTTGTCATAACCTTCGATACGGCATCCATCGGTTTTACTACGACCAATATATTATCATCACCAGCTACAGTACCAATGATATCTGGCCATTTACTATTATCAATAGCCGCAGCTACGGCCTGAGCAGTTCCTGGTAATGTTTTGATCACCACAATATTTTCACTATGATCCATGCCAACAACAGAATCTTGGAAAATTCGTTCCATCCGTGGCTGCAAAAAAGCAGAATTGCTTTCTACAGGAAAGGCATACCGATAACGTCCTTCCCCGACGGGAACTTTAATCAACATTAATTCTTTAATATCCCGCGATACAGTCGCTTGTGTCACTTTAATTGATTCTTTGCACAATGCTTCTGCTAATTCTTCTTGCGTCTCAATGATATGGTTTTCAATAATTTTTTTTATAGTAGCGTGCCGTAATGTTTTCAAGCACCTCAGCCCCCTTGCTTTTTCAAGTACCTGCCGTATCTCTGACTGCCTCAAAAATTAGCATCCGCTTTACCTTTCCACAATTTAGTACGCAACGTTTCATAATAATTTCTGCCACTTAATTTAATAAATTGAGCTCTAAAAGGTGCCGGTTTAACAAGCACCGTATCGTCCGGCAATAAATTATAAATAATTTGTCCATCAATTGTTAGTACCGCATTGTCTTGATTTGAGACCATACTTAGTTTAATCTCTTCCTGTCCGGAAACAACTAGCGATCTAGTATGTAACGCATGAGGGCAGATCGGTGTTAATACAATTACTTTTAATGTAGGATTGATAATCGGGCCACCTGCTGATAAAGAATATCCTGTAGAACCAGTAGAAGTAGCAACAATCAAACCATCTGCTGCATAATTAGCTGTTAATTCATTATCGATATATAATCTTAATTTCATCATCCGAGAAACACCGTTTGTAGTAATTACTACATCATTCAGAGCCACAGAGACAGGAATCGTCTTTCCCTCACGAATCACTGCCGCATCAAGCATTAAACGTTCTTCAATCTGATATTCTCTAAGAATCAATTTATCTAATGCTACGCTCAAATCAGGCAATTCAATTTCTGTCAAAAAGCCTAACTGTCCCATATTGACTCCGCAAATCGGTATACCAGCAGCAGCAATTTCTCTGGCGGTATTCAGTAAGGTTCCATCACCGCCAAGCGTGACAGCTATTTTAATTTGATTGATCATTGTTTCATGGCTACAAGCCAAATCTAAATAACCCATTTTTTGAGCAGTCTCATTTGATAATAAAACCCGCACACCACGTTCCTTAAAATACTGAATCGTCCATCCTAATACCTTAACAACAGCAGGTTTCTTAATATTTGGAAATATCCCTATTGTTAACACGCTTAATCCTCCATTATCAAAATGCATGATAAGATCCATCATCATTAATCATACATATCAACTTCCTTACATATCACAGTATTCGATTTTTCTTATACTGCATTGGTATGGGCTTCGGTTACAATTTTTTCAATCAAGTCACTATCGACAGTTAGATCACTCGAAAAATTTCCCAAATACACAAGGTATTCTATATTACCTTCTGGTCCTTTCACTGGAGAATAAGTGAGACCGAGTACTGAGAATCCGAGTTCATAACTAGCACTCACAATATTTTCGATAACCTCGATATGGACAATTGGATCTTTGACAACACCTTTTTTCCCAACTTTAGCTCGTCCAGCTTCAAATTGTGGCTTAATCAAAGCGACTACTATGCCCAGAGGTGATAATAACGTTTTAACAACAGGAAGGACTTTCGTTAATGAAATAAATGCTACATCAATAGAGGCAAAATCTAAAGGCTGTCCCAAATCTGCAGTGGTCACATTGCGAATATTCGTACGTTCCATATTGACTACCCGCTCATCCGTCCTAAGCGACCAAGCCAATTGACCATAGCCAACATCAATCGCATATACACGCACTGCACCATTTTTCAATGCACAATCGGTAAATCCACCTGTGGAAGCACCAATATCAGCCATTACCTTACCTGTAAGATCAATAGTAAAATGTTCTAGTGCCTTTGCTAATTTCAAGCCGCCGCGACTGACATAGCCAATACTATCACCCGTAACAACAATATTTCCTTCAGCTGGCACCATTGTACCAGCCTTATCAACCCGTTGACCATTGACAAAGACTAAACCTGCCATAATGCAAGATTTAGCTCGTTCACGACTAGAAACCAATCCTTTTTCAACTAATAAAACATCTAAACGTTCTTTCTTCATTATACTCACCGCATTCCAAATCTCTTTATAAAGGAACTTACTTTTGCTGCAATACCTTCGCCGTCCAATCCGTACTTCTCTAACAATTGATTTCGCTTCCCGTGTTCAATAAATTGATCAGGAAATCCCAGCCGTAACACTTTAACCCCATATAGGTTTTGCTCATTGATAAATTCAAGCACAGCCGAGCCAAAGCCACCAGCTAATATATTATCTTCAACGGTAACAATAATTCCTACATCTCGCGACAAAAGTCGTAGCAACTGTTCATCTAGAGGTTTTATAAACCTAGCATTGACGACTCCTGCACTAATGCCTTGAAG
>Ga0074193_1001116_pt2 | contig 34964 bp, 29 predicted proteins | sample EPASupsiteHSE605_FD_64523 | JGI IMG/M metagenome (GOLD analysis project Ga0074193, IMG submission 64523) | Bioremediated contaminated groundwater from EPA Superfund site, New Mexico - Sample HSE6-05 | ecosystem: Environmental > Aquatic > Deep subsurface > Groundwater > Contaminated ... | reverse complement strand
TACTCTTTCAGGTTAGAATGCTAAAAAGAAGTCAACTCCACACTTTAAGCCTGATTCTTCTAAAATTGGTTTTACTATTTCTTCTGTAGTTCCTGGATATGTAGTACTTTCAAGTACTACAAGCATACCTCTATGTATATATTTTGCAATATCCTTTGTAGAATTTACTACATAAGATACATCTGGTTGTTTGAATTTATCAAGTGGTGTTGGAACAGCAATAGCTACTGCATCTACATCTCTTACAAAAGAAAAATCTGTAGTGGCTTTTATTTTACCTTCTTTAACTAAATTTTCTAAATCCTCATCCAAAATATCTCCAATATAGTTATGTCCTTCATTTACTAACTTTACCTTTTTTTCTTGAACATCAAAACCTATTACAGTATACCCTGCTCTTGCTTTTTCTACTGCTAGTGGTAATCCTACATAACCTAGTCCAACAACTCCTAGCTTTGCAGTTCTGTTTTTTAGTTTTGATAAAAGTTCATCCTTTAATATTGACATTATTTTTCCTCCCAAATAGTAAAATAATTTATTGTTTTCTTTTATAAGTAGGAACTTTTTCCTCTAATAGCTCTATTATATCTTCTCTATCATTTTCAATAACATTCTTAAATTCTTCAATTGACTTTTCTACATAATCAACATCAAATCCCATAGGCTTTTCTACAAAAATTTTCTCATGCTCTGTAGAAGTAAGTGCAACTTCATCCATTAATAATTCTTCATATAGCTTTTCCCCAGGTCTAAGGCCACTATATTCTATTTTTATATCTTCATCTGGTTTTAAACCAGATAATCTTATTAAGTCTCTTGCTAAATCTACAATTTTCACTGGCTCTCCCATATCAAGTACAAATATTTCTCCGCCTTTTGCCATAGCTCCTGCTTGAATTACTAATTGAGCTGCTTCAGGAATAGTCATGAAAAATCTATTTATTTCTGGATGAGTAACAGTAATTGGACCTCCTTGCATGATTTGCTTTTTGAAAAGAGGAATAACTGACCCGTTGCTACCCAGAACATTTCCAAATCTAACTGCTACGTACTCTGTTTCACTTCCTTTATCAAATGCTTGAATAATTTTCTCACAAAATCTTTTTGTTGCTCCCATAACATTTGTAGGATTTACAGCCTTGTCAGTACTTATCTGAACAAATCTTCTAACATTATACATATGGCTACATTTTACCACATTATAGGTGCCAATAATATTATTTTTTATTGCCTCTACTACATTATCCTCCATAAGTGGAACGTGTTTGTGTGCAGCAGCATGGAATACTACATACGGTCTATATTTGCTAAAAATTTCTTTTAATCTTTCAAAATCTCTTATTGAAGCGATTACAACTGCTAAATCTAAATCTGGATATTTGTACTTAAGCTCCATTTGAAGATCATAAGCATTGTTTTCATATATATCTAAAATAATAAGTTTCTTAGGCTTAAACTTAACTATTTGTCTGCAAAGTTCAGAACCAATAGAACCTCCTCCACCAGTAACCATAACTACCTTATCTAATATATATTCATTAATATTTTCGTTATTTAGTTTAACTGGCGGTCTACCAAGAAGGTCATTAATATCCACATCTCTAAGTTGGCTAATATTAACATCACCATTGATTATTTCATATATTCCTGGAAGAGTTTTAAGCTTGCATCCAGTTTTTTTGCAAATATTGTAAATGTATTTTCTTTCCTGAAATGGTGCAGAAGGTAAAGCAATGAATATTTCTTCAACATTATTTTTCTTGCATATGTCTTCTATATCTTCTCTCCCACCTAATATTTTTATACCATTAATTACCTGTCCAACTTTATATTCATCATCATCAATCAAACCGATAATATCATAATTTAAGGAATTATGCTTTTTTACCTCTTTTATTAGCATAGCCCCTGCATCTCCAGCACCTACAATAAGAAGTTTAGATTTTTTTTCATTTAATGTGGTACTATTCTCATTTTTTTCAATAATTCGATATAGAAATCTAGTTCCTCCTAAAGCACCAACACTTAAAACCCAAAATATTATATGTACAGTAGCTGGGAATCTATAATGCATAAGATCTAGTAATGTATAGTTAATAGTATAACTATACAAAATAAAAATTATATTTGTTAGAGTAACGGAATATACTATTGAAAGCAATTCTCCTATTGAAGCATATTTCCATATAAAATCATATAGATTGAATAGTCTGTTACAAAAGATAGTTATTAATATGACTGGAATAATTGAAAATTTAAAAAACAAAATATACTCGCTAGGAATCTTAAAGTCAAATCTTAATAATAAAGCAAAGTACAAGAAAAATGTCACTAAAAAACTATCGTATATTAAAAATTTTTTATTATTTTTCAAATTACCACATCCTTAAGTTGTAATTGAATATGCCCTTAATTATTTTACATCATTTATAAAAATATTCAATGTTTTTTATTTCTAAATGCAAATTAACAAGACATGTTTCATACATAAAATTTAATTTATGTATGAAACATGTCTATTATATCATAAAAATATAAGATTTTATTAAATATTATTTTGTATTTTCTGTGAATTTGCATTATACAAACCTAATCTAATACTTCTTCTTCTTCAATTTCATTTAATGCTTGCTCCAGTTCCTTTACCACTTCGTCATTTTTGTCTAGTGTTTTAGCAATCTCCAAATGAATTTTCGCTTGCCTAATATCTCCTGAGTTTAAATAACACATAACTAAATTTGTACAAACTTCGATAGATTTAGTTATTTCAAATACTTTTCTTAAATACTTTATTGCTAAATCGAAGTCCTCTAAACATGCATAATTAATGGCTAGCTCATTGAAAGCTTCTGGGAAAGAATTGTCAATTTCCATTGATTTTTCTAAGTAGTATATTGCCTTATTGAAATTTTCCAATATCCTATAAGCAATGGCAATATGAAAATATATTTCCGCACTATCTCCCATCTGACTAAGTAAAGGAATCAAAACTGCTAATGCCTTTTCAGGATTTTCATATACATCTTCCTTCGCCTTTTTATAATCACTAATGAGCTTTAAGGAGCTTTTAAATTCTAAAATTTCTTCTGTCTCTTTTCCCCCTGCCAGAATATAAGCATTGATGCTATGCAATGCCCCTTGATAGTCCCCTTTTTCATGTTTTATGATTCCTTCATAGTAATATGGTAACGCAAAATTCTGAATATCTTTTGCCCTCTCAATTATTTCTATTTCTTCTTCTATGTATTCATCATTTGTATTTCTTAGGTTTTCTAATAAATTTATTAACTTTTCGTAAATTTCTTCTGTACCTTCAACCTTTGAAAGTCCTTTAAGAAGAATATATCCATCTTCATATTTATTTAACTTTACTAATTCTGCTATTTTACCTTTTATATATTCTTTTGAATTTGGAACACTATTAAGAATATTTATATATAATTTATTAAACTTAAACTCTTCATCCGCTCCTAATACATAAAACATTCCCTCTACGAAAAAGCCAACTGGTATGCTACTAACATCTTCACCCTTATTAACCTTTTCAATTATGTTTTCTGATACAAGGGGCAAGTATATTTCCCTCATACCGTTAATTCTGATTTTAAATATATTCTCAATTCTTTCTTTATTTACTTCTAAAAATAGCAGCAAAGAAAGTTTATTTTTCATATCTGTTTTTATTGTCATTTTATCCACCTTATAATTTTTATAATTTATTCGCAGAAATCGCAGGAATTCTGTATAATATCCATAACCGAATTTTTAAATATTCCCATTTTATCTTCTGCATCTTCTTTTGATTTGCCAACCACCGACATATATATTTTCATTTTTGGCTCAGTACCTGAAGGCCTAGCAACAAAACTTGATTTATCTTCTAATATAAATTTAATAACATTTGATTCTGGAAGTATAATTCTTTTTTCCGTAAGATTTATCAAATCTTTTTCTATTCCGGCCATATAGTCTAATTTTTTAGAAATTTTAATTCCATTTATTTCAACCTTCATGGAATGTCTTAAAGCCTCTAGGGTTTTACTTATTTTTTCTTGCCCTATTTTCCCTTCTAAATCAATTGATACAAGATCTTCTTTATAAAACCCATATTTTTCATATAAATTTAATAAAACTTCATATAAGTCTAACCCATTTTTCTTATAGTATGCTGCCATTTCGCAAATTAACATAGCAGCAATAACTGCGTCCTTATCTCTTACAAAGTCTCCAGCTAGGTATCCATAGCTTTCCTCAAAGCCAAAAATAAACTTCCTTTCTTCATTTTCTGAAAATTCTTTTATTTTTTCTCCTATATACTTAAATCCTGTTAAAACATCCATTATTTCAATATTAAATTCTTTAGCAATTTCCACTGCCATTTCAGTGGTTACAATAGTTTTTATTACCACTCCATTGCTTTCAAGAAGATTAAGTTCTTTTAAAGTAGATAAAATATAATTTGTTAAAAGTATTCCCATCATGTTTCCATTAAGAATTTTATATTCCCCATTTTTATCTCTGACAATAGTTCCAATCCTATCGCAATCCGGATCAGTCCCAAAAATTATATCCGGTTCTATTTCTTCAGCCATTTTCATAGCGAGTGAAAACACCTGTGGCACTTCAGGATTAGGATACTTGGCAGTTGGGAAGGTTCCATCTGGATGCTCTTGTTCTGAAACCACCCATAAATTACTGTAACCAAGTTCCTTTAAAACTCTTCTTATTGGCATATTCCCACTACCATGTAATGGAGTATATATTATTTTTAAATTTTTCGCTTCAGCTTCAATAATTTCTTTTCTCATGCTTAAGGCTTTCACTTTTTCAATATATAATTTGTCAATTTCTTCTCCAATTATTTCTAAAAGTCCTTCACTTAATGCTTTTTCTAAAGTAATGAATCTTACTTTACTAAAGTTTTCTACCCTATTTATATATGATGTAATTTCCTTTGCTGCATTATCCGTTACTTGTCCACCATCATCTCCATATACTTTATAACCATTATATTCCTTAGGATTATGTGAAGCAGTTACAACTATGCCAGCTTTACTCTTTAAGGTTCTAACAGTATAAGACAACTCAGGTGTTGGTCTTAAGCTTTCGAAGAGATATACTTTTATACCATTGGCACATAAAATTGAAGTAGCTCTTTCTGCAAATTCTTTTGACATTATTCTCGAATCATATGCAATACTTACAGAAATGTTCTTTTCTCCCTTGTACTTCTCTAGTAGGTAGTCGGCTAAACCTTGAGTAGATTTTCCTACAGTATAAATATTCATTCTATTAGATCCTACCCCAATAACCCCTCTAAGCCCACCTGTTCCAAATTCTAATTCTTTATAAAATCTATCTTCTAAATCCTTTTCATCTATAATAGCATTAATTTCTTCCTTAGTTTTCTCATCAATACTTTCTGACTCCAGCCAAGAATTATAAATTTCATAATAATTCATTCTTATATCCTCCTCACAATCAATAAAATAATTATACTATAAAAGGTAAAAATAGAACAATTATTTATAAAATTTTAATAATAAAGACTGCTTTTCAGCAGTCTCTAAAATAATTGGCTATTTTATTTTTGAGTCATTTCATTTATATTTCAGATTGTATTTATCTCCTCTTGATCTGGAAAACTTACTCCTGACTTACTTACAACAGCTAAAACGGAATTAAGGTCATCTAAAAACGTTATTTCTTTTGCCAATTCAAGATCAGCTATTCTAAATACATCACCTATATGCATTTTAGAAACATCAACGTTTACTACCTTAGGTATTTCACTATATTTACCTTGGATTTTTACGTTATTTCTTTCTTTTTGGATTATTGCTCCATTTTTAGCAACTACACTCTCACCAATAAACACTACTGGAATTTCTGTTTGAATTACATTTTGCTCGTTTATTTCCTGTAAATCTATATGTATTACTTTTTGTGTTACAGGTTCCTTTTGTAATTCCTTTATTAGAGCTTTGTGTTCATTATTGTTTATTAATAAACTTATAGCAGAGTGCTCTCCCTGCATTTGGATTTCTCGATTAAAATCTAAATCTGCTACCTCAAACATTATATTACCTATGCTTGAGCTATACAAAACACCAGGAATCTTTCCCATTCTTCTAGATCTCCTTGCAGAATGAGAACTATCTTTTGTTCTTTTTTCACATTTCAATGTTTCCATTATTATCCCTCCTTATCCTCTCTTATTATGGTCAAAAGGGATAATAATATACACTGTTTTAAACTTTTTAATATATAATTCTTCCGTCTATATCCTTAATATCTTTACATCCTGTAAGAATCATAGCAGTCTTTAAGTCATCTTTTAATTTATCAACATACATTTTAACCCCTTCTCTTTGTCCTCCAAAAGAAGCTGTTACAAATGGTCTTCCAATTAGTACTGCATCTGCTCCAAGTCCTATGATTTTTAATATATCTACACCATTTCTTACTCCACCATCAGCTAAGATTATAACCTTTCCTTTTACTTTAGCAGCTATCTCTGGAAGCACGTCTGCAACTCCTGGAGTTTGATCAAGTACTCTTCCTCCATGGTTCGATACTACAATAGCATCTACACCTGCTTCAACAGCAAGTTCTGCCTCATCTGGAGTCATAATTCCTTTTAGTATAAATGGTAGTTTTGTGCTCTTTACTATTTCTTTAATTTCTTCAACTGATTTTGGCATTACAGGTTTTCCATGCAATGCTAGAGTTATAAGTCCACAAGCGTCAATATCCATTCCAATTGCAAAAGCACCAGCTTCTTCTGCTAATTTTATCTTATTAATAACATTTTCATTGGACCAAGGTTTAATAATTGCTATACCTTGTCCATTAAATTTTTTTAATTGTTCCAAATTTGTAGTTAGAAACGAATCCACCGCTGTATCTCCTACCATTGGATAGATTCCTGCATCTAAGCATCCACCAATAACCCAAGATATGTATTCTTCTTCTGAGAATTTACCACCCATATTCAAGGTAGTTCCTGATACAGGTGCGGCGAAAAGTGGTATATCCATCTTCTTGCCAAAAATCTCTATTGATGTATCCGGATTCTTAACCCCATGAATTACTCTCATATTTAGTTTGTAAGCATTTAACGCTTCATAATTTTCCTTAAAAGCTGAGCCAGTTCCTTTTCCACCCATTCCAGGGACTTCACCTGCACAAACAACTCCATTACATGCTGTGCAAACTCGGCAACTACCATTTAAATTTCCTTTAGCATTCTTAAGCATCTCTTTATAATCCATAAAAATTACCTCCCCCATTTATATCTTTTTCAGTTATAACTTTTATTTGATTATTCATTAATAACTCTGCAGTAGCTCCATTACCTTTAATTAATTTGCCTTGGAAAAACCCATTATAAATTTCCCCGCATCCACAGGATGGACTATTCGCTTTTAAAATTGCAAGCTTAGCTCCTACATTCTTAGCGATTTTTAGTGTTTCATAGGCACCTTTAATAAATTTTTCTGTGCTATCCTTGCCTGTTTTACTAACAACCTTAGCTTTACCTTCTAAAACATCCATTCCAGTACCGCCTTGAATTTCTTGTGGTTCCCTTGGAGTTTCAAGTCCACCTAACTGCTCTGGACAAATTAATACAGCATTACCTTTCTTAAAAATACTTAATACTTTTTCATTTAAATTACTTTCACCATTGTATCTACAGTTAACGCCACATAGACATGCACTAATAATTATCATTTTATTAATACCTCCAAGAATAATTATAAACCACTATAAACTATTTTTAAATAGTAATTAGTTATAAATTTCTACCTAATGTAATAATTAATAACTTATAGTCTCTATTTTAATTCGACAACTGTAACTCCTGTGCCACCTTCTCCATACTCACCTAATCTATAGTTATTAACATGTGGATTACTCTTTAACATATCATTTATAGCTTTTCGAAGTATTCCAGTTCCCTTTCCATGTATAATAGTTACCTCATTAAGTCCTCCGATATAAGCATCATCAAGATATTTATCTACAGTGTAGATTGCCTCCTGTGAGTCCATTCCCCTTAAGTCTACTGATGTAGGTATAGATTTCAAATTAAGATTTAAGGTTTTTTTCTTAATTTTTTTATTTTCCTTAATATTATCTTTTATTTCTCTCAAGTCCTTTAGATTTACACTTATCTTTATTATTCCAGCTTGAACTTGAACTTCACCTTTGTTATCTGGAGTTGTTAAAACTAATACCTTTTTATCAAACTTAGGAAGATAAACTTCTTGGCCCTCATATACTGTAGTAAGTTCTTCTCCCTCTTCCCTTTCCTTTTCCATACCACTCTCTAATTTATTCATTTTTTCCTTTAATTTTTTTCTATTTTCCTCTAAGGCCTGTCGTACATCAGAGGAGTATCCCATTCTTTCAAGTTCTCTTATATCTTTTAATATTTTATCAGCCTCTTCCTTGGCTTCTTTAATTATCTTCTTAGCTTCCTTCTGAGCTTCTATAATTGCCTTTTCTCTTATATTTTCAAATTTATCTAACTTTTCCTCATACTTTTCTTTTAGTTTAAATGCCTCTTTCTTAACATTAGCAGCTTCTGATGCATCCCTTTGAGCCTTAATATTTTTATCTTGAAGAGATTGAATCAAGTCTTCAAATCTTAAAGTATCTTTAGAAATTCCACTTTTAGCATCTTCAATAATATAATCAGCTAATCCTAATCTTCTAGAAATTTCGAAAGCATTAGATTTACCAGGTATTCCAATAAGTAGTTTATACGTTGGCCTTAAGGTTTCTACATCAAATTCTACTGAAGCATTTTCAACTCCTTGAATTCTAAGAGCATATGCTTTCAATTCACTGTAATGAGTTGTTGCAACTATTTTTGTTCCTCTTTCTCTCAAGTTTTCTAATATTGAAATAGCAAGGGCGGCTCCTTCTGTTGGATCTGTTCCAGCACCCAGCTCATCAAATAAAGCTAGAGATTTTTCATCAGCATTATTTATTATATTTACAATATTTGTCATATGAGAAGAAAAAGTAGATAAACTCTGTTCAATACTCTGCTCATCACCAATATCAGCAAATACCTCCTTGAAAAAGCTAATTTCTGAACCAGAACCTGCTGGAATCATAAGTCCACTTAAGGCCATTACATGAAGTAAACCTACGGTTTTTAAAGTAACAGTTTTCCCACCAGTATTAGGTCCTGTTATTATTAATGAAGAGACTCCTTCATTTAAATAAATATCGTTAGTTACTACTTCTTTTGGATTGATTAATGGATGTTTTGCTTTTAAAATATTAAAGTACCCTTCTTCATTTACTTCTGGGCATATGGCGTTAATACTTCCAGCATATTTTGCTTTGGCAAATATGAAATCTAATTCCCAAATTATATTTGCATTATTTTTAATTAATTCTATCTCCATATATACTTTAACTGAAAGCTCTCCAAGTATTTTCTCTATTTCTGCTTTTTCTTTTAATACTAATTCTTTTATTTCATTATTTAAGTTTACTAGGCTCATAGGTTCTATATATAAAGTTGCACCAGAGGAACTTTGATCATGCACAAGACCCGGAACTGATCCTTTATGTTCAACCTTTACAGGTAAAACATATCTTTCTCCTCTAACAGTATATATGTTTTCCTGGAGATATTGGGAATAACTTCTCACAAGTGAATTTACCTTTGTTTTTACGGAACTAACCTTTTCCTTTAGACTCCTTCTTATATTAAAAAGTGCTGAACTTGCCCTATCAGATATCTCTTCTTCACTTATTATTGCATTAAATATCTCTTCCTCTAGGTTTTTTAAAGGTATTAATCCTTCGCATATATCTTCAATTATTCTAAAACTCTCTTCTTCATCTTTTCTACTAATATAGCTTTTAAATCTTCTACTACACCTTAATAAATTTGCAACTCTTAAAAGCTCAACTGGTAATAAAACAAAACCTCTTTCAGATTTTGCGATGCCCTCTCTTATATCATAAATACCTTCAAAGGGTGGCATTCCCCTTTTTATCATTAACTCGAAGGCTTCTCTTGACTCTTCTAAATGCTCTTTCACTTCATACAAATTGCTATAAGGCACCAAAGCATGAATTATATCTTTTCCAGCAGCTGTATTTGCATATTTTTTCAACTCTTCTTTTATTTTATTAAATTCTAGTACCTTTAAAGCTTTTTCATTCATCCTACTCTACTCCTCTTTTAAAGTGTCCTCTTGTATAATTTTTAAAATCTTCGTCAAACTTTTCATTCATATAGGCTTTAAGTATTTTCACAGCTTCTTCAAAAGTTTCATCTATAAAATCAATTCTATATGAATCTATTTTAATTTTTTTTAGCTCCTGCAAATTAGGAATGAGATTTATCGCCACAGGATTGTATAAGTGGCTTCTACAAAATTTATCTGTTAATATTCTAAATTCCGTTTCTTTTCGATCCTTTAAAATAAATTTACCCTTTTCACATTCACTTGTACAATTACTATTAATATTATCTTTTTTACCAAATACACTGCCAATAGGACAATACTCATTAACCATGAGCTCTGGCTTTCCATAAATAAGCTGATATGGTCTAATTGAAGTTTTTGATAATAAACTTTGTATTTCTTTTTTGTTTAACTCTAAACTTAAAGTAACGGCATCAATATATTCATTATAGATATTCAAGGAATGAGAATTAAATATATTTAATTTATAGTCACCGATTATACTAATTTTTCCGCTAAATTTCTGTATTATTCCTAGGTTTGAGGTAATTATACCATTTATATTGTGTATATTTTCTTCAATTATTGTACATATATAATCAAACTCATCTCTTACAATTGTAGGTATCTTTATATAAACTTTTTTACCCTTTATATTCTTTATGTCTACGTTACAATTTTTCATAAACATGTCTACTGCAATATTCTCAATATTAAATTCCTCCACAGCTTTTAAATGCTCTATTGAGCTTATTAATACAACTGGTGAATTTAACTTATTATGATTTTGATTTAACAACACTTTATCTCTTTGAAAACTTAAATTTTCTGTATGTTTTCTAGAATTCTTACTTACAATATCCTTAGCAATTTCATCTAATACTTCTCTACGGCAAGAATTAATTAGTGAGATAGGTATAAACCCTTCTTCAAATTCAATAAAATTAATAGATTTAAAAGAAAAAGGTGTATCTCCTGTTTTATTTAAATTTCTTATTAAATTTTCCTTATCTACTCCTTTTTTTAAAGGCTTTTGAACCTTTTCTCCGTAAACTTCGTAAATTTCACCTTCATAATTACCCCTTAACATAAAAGGCTCATTAACTTTAAAGCCTACCTCTAAATCTATTTGATTTTTCTTATGGTAAATATCTTTAAAAGTATTGCCTAATTCCTCCATTAAGTTTAAATCTAAAGTTTTATATAAAACATCCCCCGTTTTATAGTTTACAGGTTTTAGCTTTACAATATCTTCTTTAGAGGCTTCATCTACATCTCTATTACCTTTTTCAATTTTTGAAATTATAAATCCTTTGTCTCCAACCCTAACTCCATCTTTTATTTGAATGTTTTCCTCTAGTTTAATCGTGTAATCTTTATTCACTTTTCCTAATAGTATTCCTGTGTTACTTGGATACCCGTAAGACATAAGTTCTTTTCCGGGGTTACCAAAAAGATATGCCTTGGAGAATCCTTCTCTATTAAATAACTGGGTAAGTTTCTTTTTTTCTTCAGAAAGATCTCCTTTCCTTATATGTCCATCTATAACTTTTCTATAAGCAGAAACTACTCCAGCTACATACTCTGGTCTTTTCATTCTTCCTTCAATCTTTAAAGAACTAGTACCACTATCAATAATATCCTTTATATTTTCTACTGTACATATATCCTTTGGGCTCATTATGTATCCTTTTTTTATTTGATTATTTTCCTTATTTATTATTTCATAAGGAAGCCTGCAAGGTTGAGCACACCTCCCTCTATTTCCGCTTCTTCCTCCTATGATACTACTCATAAGACATTGCCCAGAATAGCAAATACACAGAGCACCGTGAATAAATATTTCTGTCTCTATCATTAAATCCTTTGAAATATGTTCTATCTCTTTTAAAGAAAGCTCTCTTGCTAACACTATCCTTTTAAAACCTAATTCCTTTAAAAACAATGCTCCCTCTCCATTATGAACAGTCATCTGTGTAGAAGCATGAATTTCAAAATCCGGAAAATTTTTTGTAATTAATTGTGCCAACCCTAAATCTTGTATAATTAGCGCGTCTATTCCTATTTCATATAAAAACTTAACATATTCCACTGCTTCTGCTATTTCTTCTTCTTTTATAAGTATATTAATGGTTACATATACCTTAACATTATACAAATGGCAGTATGTAATAGCTTTTAGCATTTCTTCCTCATTAAAATTTGAAGCATAGGCTCTAGCTGAGAATTTATTTCCACCGATATATATAGCATCTGCACCATTTTGAACTGCAGCATAAATACTTTCCATTGAACCTGCTGGAGCAAGCAATTCTATTTTATTCATTTTTATCTCCCCTAACTTCTGTATCAATTATACATTATAACAAAATAACCTGATTCAAAACAACTAGAGTAACTTTTTCTTTAAATAAAACATAAAATGTTATAGTCAAAATACTATATGGAGGTAAATTAATGTATTACAATACATTTTCCTATAATAATATTAACCCTTACAGTAGAATTCCCTTTTTCAGAGGTAGTGATACCTTTAAAAACTCCCCACTTCTAGCAATTGCACGCATCAATGGTAGTCCAATTTATCCTAAAATAAATGGCATTGTATATTTCAAGGATGTGCCAGGTGGAACAGAAGTTTATGTATATGTTAAAGGTTTACCTGATTTTAAACCTTCGGAAGGAAATAATCCTCAAGTTGGCCCTCATGGTTTTCATATACATGAAAATGGCTGCTGTAACATAGAAAACCCTAATGATCCTTTTAAATGTGCTGGAGGACACTTTAATCCTACAAATCAACCACACGGTAACCATTCTGGGGATTTCCCTTCCTTATTTTCAAATAGCGGAGTAGCTCGAATGAGTTTTTTCACTGATAAATTTAAAGTTTCAGACATCGTTGGAAAATCAGTAATTATACATGAAAGTCCTGACGACTATAGAACTGAACCTGCTGGAAACTCTGGTAAAAGAATTGCCTGTGGAATAATAGAAATGAGTGTATAATAGTTATTATTTGCTTGATACTTGATTATTAGTTAAAATGCAATGCTAATTATTTTCTCACTAAAAAAAGCGACTCTTGTCGCTTTTCAGTATTTTACTTTAAAGTTATAACTATAGGGCAATGGTCAGAGCCAGTAACCTGGTCAAGAATTTCTGAATCTAATACATCCTCTATCATATTATCAGATACAAAATGATAATCTATTCTCCATCCCGCATTGTTTTCCCTAGCATTAAAACGGTAAGTCCACCAAGAATACTTTATTGTGTTAGGGTGAAAATATCGAAATGTATCTACATATCCTCTACTAATAATGTTGTCCATCCATTCTCTTTCAATTGGTAGAAAACCAGAGGTTTTGCTATTTGCCTTTGGGTTTTTTAAGTCTATTTCCTTATGGGCAGTATTATAATCGCCACAAATTAAAAGTTTTTTGCCTTTACTTTTCAAACTATCACAATAATTGAACAATGCTTCATAAAAATCTAGTTTATACTTCAATCTTTCCTCGTCCTTCTGCCCATTAGGAAAATAAATATTAAACAGAATAAAATCTTTATATTCACATATTAATATCCTTCCTTCTTTATCAAACTTTTCAATTCCAATGCCATATTGAACTTTTATTGGCTCTTCCTTAGTAAAAGTTGCTACTCCGCTATATCCCTTTCTTTCTGCACAAGAAAAATATGCATTATAACCTTCAATATTTTTAAACTTTTCATCTATTTGATCCAATTGAATTTTACTTTCTTGTATACATAATATATCTGGTTTTTCATCATAAATCCACTGAATGAATCCTTTCTTTTCAATAGCTCTTAACCCATTAACATTCCATGAGTATACTTTCATATATTCCACTTCCTTTTGACTTAACTTTTGTTATTTACATTTTACTCCTAAAGAGGTAAAAATCAAATTAATTTTTTATAAGTTTCATATAACTGATTTGTGTATTTCTCCCAAGTATATTCCTTTTTAACTAATTCCTTTAGTTTTTCAGCCTTGTGCATTTTTAAACCTGCTCTAATGCTTTCATAAATACTATTTTCATCATACGGATTGCAGTATATAGCTAAATCCTTAAAATACTCCTTTGCACATCCTTCTGAAGTTGTTACTATGTTACATCCACTTGCTGCTGCCTCAAGAGATGAAAATCCAGGCATTTCAAAAAATCCAGCTTTGACATGCAGCTTTGCAAACCTATAAGCATTGTAAATGTTATAGCTATCCATAAATCCTAAGTACAGTACATTTTTATATTTCATGCACTCCTTATAATAGCTACTATCTTTTATTCTACCAATTAAAAGCAACTGAATATCTAACTCATTACATACTTTAGAAATTATATGTTGATTTTTTATTGAACAAATTTTGCCTACGCTTAGTACATAAGAATTTAAATTATATCTTTCTCTAATACTATATAAAGGAACTTGCTCATCCTCAACCTCTACTCCATTATAAATTACATTAAATTTCTTTTTTATATTAAAGTCTCCAATTATATTTTCTCTTTCACTTATACTATTAGTTATAATTGCAGTACTTCCCATAAATATTTCTTTTCTGTATGCATTACTAGCTTCCCATAGCTTTAACTTATCTTTATAATCCTTAAAAATAAGATATTTTTTGGGATTATGATATACAGGTGAAATAACTATTTTTTTCTTATACTTATGAGCTATTTTATAATAATTATAAATATCCCCTATCTTATTAATATTAAATAAATGAATGATGTCATAATTACAGTAATCAAAAATACATCCATTATTTATAGATACTTCTACTCCTAATTTATCTAAATATTTTGCTGTTTTCAATACTTGAGTTGAGTCTCCAGCAATATTTCTATTATAATCTTGCCTCGTACATAGCAGTACTTTCATATAGTGTTTATCCCCCTAAAAATTATTGTAAAAATCCTAGTTTAAAATATCTCTATGCTTTATAATATTAAATTATCCATCTCTTCATATCTTATAATGGAATAAAATATAACTACCTAATATTAAAGTTGTCCAAATCAGAGACAACCTTTTTTTACCATATGCTTATATAAGGATGTATTGAATATACTAAAATAGTAGACCCCGCTAAATGCAGGGCCTAAGATACTTCTATTTTTATTGTGGAATTTCTTCTGCAGTTATAGTGTATTGTGTTAAGCTTACATCCTCCTCTCCCAAAGTAACTCCAGTTTCATTTACCGTAATTGTAATATAATATTCTGTTGTATCTTCTGTTGATTTTAAAGAAGGAGTATCTAAGAATAAAATAGGCACTTGATAACTAGTAGCTGCAGGAGTACCTACAATACCTGCAACAAGAGTATTATCAAAACTATATGCTAAATCAGTTAAAGCTGCATCTCTATAAACATTGATTGTTACTGAAACTTCATCAGTAACAGCTAAAAGCATACCAGCCAGACTTAATGAAAATACACCTTCAACTAAAGCCTTATCATTTCTATTTGTTAATTCTAATACTAAATTATCTAATAAAGTTTCTGTAGCAGGTACTAATGCTTGAGCAGTTGTACTTGCTGCGTAATCAAATGCCACATCAGTTTGTAATCTAAGACTTCTTGACATTTTTATTTCCCCTTTATCTTGAATTTAGATAACTAATAGTTACCTATATATATTATATGTACAAGCCCATATTTCGGTTACCTTTCGAAATATTAACAGTATTTTAAGCTAATACCTTTAAGTTATCATAATTAATTAATTCATTTGTAACACCTAAATTTTTCCTATTGAATATAATAAATTAGTATATTAATAACTGGAGGTACTATCATGGAGACAGTTTATATAATAACTTTTTCTTCAACTAATAGCAGTTTAATGCTATATAAAATTTTAAAAGATTCCAAAATGAAAGTTACTATGATACAAACACCTTGTAAACTTTCAGCAGGATGTGCAAGAGCATTAGAAATTAAACAATTAGACTTGAGTAAAGCAATTGAAAAAATCAACAATTTTAATATAGAAATTCAGAGCATTTATAAAAAATTTATAAATCCAAAAACAAGACGCTACGAATATTTGGAAATTTCATATTAGTAAATGTGAATTTTGTAGATAATTTATTTTTAAGGAGGATATATGATATATTTTGATAATGCTGCAACTTCTTTTCCTAAACCTACCTCTGTATATGATTCTGTAGATTATTGTCTTAGAAATTATTGTTCTAATCCTAATAGAGGTTCTCACAATCTTTCAATAAAATGTGAACTTAAAATAATTGAATGTCGAGAACGTTTAGCTAAGCTTTTGAATGTGGATGACCCAATGCAAATTGTGTTTACATCTAATGCCACTGATAGCTTAAATATTGCAATAAAAGGTGCACTAAAACCTGGCGACCATGTTATAACCACTATGATTGAGCACAATTCTGTTTTACGTCCTTTAGAAAGTCTTAAAAAAATCGGAATAGAAACTACTTTTTTGCCTGTAGACTTATATGGATATATATCAATTGATGATATTAAGAATTCTATAAAGAGAAATACCAAGGCTATAATAATTAACCATGGTTCTAATGTTTTAGGAACTATTCAAGATATTGAAGTAATTGGTAGGTTATCTAAATCACTAGGTATATTGCTAATTGTAGATGGTGCACAAACTGTTGGCTATATAGATATTGATGTAAAAAAAATGAATATTGATATACTTGCTTTTCCAGGACACAAATCACTTTTTGGCTTGCAAGGTACTGGTGGTTTATATGTAAGCAAAGAAATTGACCTATTACCGCTTAAAGAAGGTGGTACAGGCAGTAATTCAAGTAGCTTACTTCAGCCATCTTTTATGCCTGACAAACTTGAAAGTGGAACAATGAATACTCCTGGAATTATAGGTTTAAGTGAAGGAGTTAATTTCCTTTTTACTGAGAGTCTTATAAAAATAAGAGAGCACGAAATAGCCCTAATTAAATACCTTACTGAAGAATTATTAAAATTACCTTTTATCAATATATACGGTGAATTAGATGCTCCTAAAAAGACACCTGTTATATCCTTTAATGTGGAGGGCTTCGATAGTTCAGAAATGGGAGCATTTCTGAGTCAACACAATATTTGTGTTAGAACTGGTTATCACTGTGCTCCTATGATTCATAAAATCATTGGAACAGATAAAAGGGGTACTATCCGTATTAGTCCAGGATATTTTAATTGTTCTAAAGATGTTGAAAATTTCATTGACACAATCATCCAAATTTTCAATATGCATTTTTAGATTTTATTTATATTTTAATTTTTGACTACTATATTTACTATATGAATGGAGGCCAATTTAACATGAAAAATGAAGTCAGTTTATGTATGATTGTAAAGAATGAAGAGAAATATTTACCTCAATGTCTTAAAAGTATTAAAGATATTGTTGATGAAATAATTATTGTTGATACAGGCTCTACTGATAGAACCGTAGATATCGCTAAAAGCTTTGGTGCGAAAGTTTATTATTTTCAATGGAATAATAATTTTAGTGAAGCAAGAAATGAATCATTAAAGCATGCTACAAAAGACTGGATATTGATTTTAGATGCTGATGATGAATTATATCCTAAAGACCAAGAAAGTTTCAAGGATTTACTGACTAGACAGTTAGATGAAAATGCAATTTACTTTTTTGAAACCTTAAACTACTATGGCAGCATTATTGATGATAACTCTATAACAGTAAATTTAAATCCAAGACTTTTTAAAAATAATGAAGGAACTCACTATGAGGGAGAAATTCATAATCAGTTAGTTCATTCAGAAAACAAGTATAATTTAATTTATAAATTTGTGCAGATTCATCATTATGGATATATGGACAATAGCATAAGTTGTAAGAATAAAAGGAATAGAAATATTACTATCCTAAAAAAGTTAATTGAAAGTAATCCAGATGATGCATTCGCACATTTCAATCTTGGTACTGAATATGCAGCTTTAAATGATGAAAAAACAGCTTTAAAACACTATTATAAGTCTTATGAAAATTTTGACCCCTATAATGGTTATAGTTTTCTACTAATCTTGAGAATAGCAGTTTTAAATCATAAAATAAAAGATTATGCTACTTCACTTAAATTTATAAATATAGGCATAGAACACTATCCAAAATTTACCGATTTATACTTTTTAAAAGCTCTTATCTTTAAAGATATGAACATGCCCATGCTTCAAATAAAAACCTTAGAAAAATGTATTGAATTAGGTGAAGGTTCTTCTGAATTAAAATGCTTTTATGGTGTAGGTACTTTCAAAGCATACTATGAATTAGGTAATGCTTATATAAACCTAAAGGACTACAATACAGCCTATAGTTATTTTGTTGAAGCTATAAAATCTAAAGCTGATTTTATTGAACCAATATACTGTATTGGCCATATATTGAAAATCGAAAACACACCTATAGATGATTTCAAGAAAATTATAGAGAAATTTTTTATAGACTCTCCAAAAACTAATTTTATTATTGCAAATTTATTTCATAATGAAAAATATTATAAGACAGCCCTAGAATATATAGAAAAGTGTGAAAAGGCTAATATAAATACAATTGACCTCTTATTACTTAAATCTAAATGTCTTGTAATGACTGGTGCCTTTAATGATTGTATTGATATAAAATCCATAGATGAAAAAAATTCATCTTATCTATATCTTAACATGTATAAAGTTATAAGTAGTATATTAACTAATAATAACACCGACGCTTTATCTCTATTAAGTAATTTTAAAGAAGATACCTTATCTGATTATAATAAAAAATTACTGAAAGTATACTCTCAGCTTACAAATCTATTTACAGATAAGTCTACTTCAACAATATCAGAAAAAGAAAATGAAGAGGACTATCTCTCGATAATTTTAGAGATTTGCGAAATAGTATTGATAAATGATAAATTTGACGAACTAGCAATAGCTGTAAATTTATTGAACCTAATAAATAATAAATTTGTATTGCTTAACCTTGGAAAACTGTACTATAAACATGGATATATTGATCTTGCCAAGAAAGAAATATTGCGGTCAATAAAAGAACTTGAAGTGTATGATGAAGAAGGATTAGAAATATTGATGCATTAACATTATATTATACACCGTTGTAGCTCTACTATCATATAATAATAGGAAAAAAAATAAACTTTTAAGAGTTTTGAAAGCAATGATTAAACAAGGGGAGATAAAACTTGATAAGTATTAGTTTATGTATGATAGTAAAAGACGAAGAAGCTACACTTAGTAGATGTTTAGAATCAGCAAAAGATTTAGTTGATGAAATTATTATAGTAGATACTGGTTCAAAAGATAAATCAAAGGACATTGCAAAAAATTATACAGAATACATTTATGATTTTCCATGGATTGATGATTTTGCTGCAGCTAGAAACTTTTCCTTTAGTAAAGCTACAAAAGAATATATATTCTACTTAGATGCTGATGATGTAATATTTGAAGAAGATAGAGAAGAATTTAAAAAATTAAAAAAGGAATTGGACCCTTCAGTAGATTCTGTAACAATGAAATATAATGTAGGTTTTGATGAAAACGGAAATGTAACTTTTAGCTATAGGCGAAATAGGTTAGTCAAAAGAGAAAGAAATTTCAAGTGGTATGGTGCATGCCACAACTATTTAGAGGTATATGGAAATATAGTAAATAGTGATATAGCTATTAGTCATAAAAAAATTCGTCATCAAACAGATCGTAACTTGAAAATTTATGAAAAGAAAATATCTAGAGGTGAAGAATTTTCGCCGAGAGACACTTTCTATTATGCCAATGAATTGTATGACCATAGAATGTATGAAAAAGCATTAGAAAATTATAATAAATATTTAAATATGGATGGTGGATGGTATGAAGATAAAATTTATGCATGTGGAAAAGTAGCAGATTACTATCATTCAATTGATGATTATGAAAATGCACTAAATTATAGTTTTAAATCATTTAAATATGATTCACCACATGCAGAGCATTGCTGTAGACTTGGAACTTATTTTAAAGAAAAGGGTAAGCTTAGACAAGCAATATTTTGGTTTGAACTTGCTACAAAATTAGATATGCCTGAAGAGAATATGGGTTTTACCAGTAATGCATACTGGACCTGGGTTCCTCATATACAATTATGTGTTTGTTATGATAAATTAGGTAATCATGACTTAGCTTATGAGCATAACGAAATAGCCAGTAGTTATAATCCAAATAATGAAAGCGTTTTGTATAATAAAAAATACTTTGAAAAACTAGGTTATAGGTAAAAATAGACTGCACCATCAAAATCTGGTGCAGTTTTTATACTAATCTTGTCTTATATATCTCCAATACAGTACTAATTTCATATACTAAAATATATAGAAATAAGCTTTAAGCAGTAATTATTTTTATATAGATATTCATTTTTGTAAATTAATTTATTAAATTTTGGGAAATGAATAAGACCGAATTTTATGCTAGAAAAAGGAGGAATTTATTTTGAGAGAACAACTTAGAATTTTGACAAGTTCATATAATATGCATCCTGGCCCAACTGGACCTACTGGTCCTGCCGGCCCTGCCGGTGGTCCTACCGGAGCAACTGGTCCTATAGGTACTACTGGCATTACCGGATCAACTGGTCCTATGGGTCCTACTGGCATTACCGGACCAACTGGTCCTATAGGTACTACTGGCATTACCGGACCAACTGGTCCTATAGGTACTACTGGCATTACTGGACCAACTGGTCCTATGGGTACTACTGGCATTACTGGACCAACTGGTCCTATGGGTACTACTGGCATTACTGGACCAACTGGTCCTATGGGTCCTACTGGAGCAGGATTAGGTGGCTTTGGCTATGTATATCAATTAGCTACTGTTGCCGATGCTACAGTAGCCGGCGGAGCTGACGTGCCTTTCAGCAATAATGGACCTTTAACTAATATTACCCATACAGCAGGTACTACAACTATAACAGTTGCTACAACCGGAGTTTATAAAATCTTCTATAGTGTGAGTATAACTGCTGGTGTCGGTTCTGCAATTGCAATAGCAGTAAATGGAACTGTTGATGCATCCACACCTATTTCTGCTCTTGTCGCTACTGGAGAAGTTTCAGGTGAAGCTATATTATCACTCGCAGCAGGAGATGTTATTACCTTGAGAAACAACTCTGCCACTCCATTAATAACAACCTTAGCTCCTCCAGTTGGTGCCCAATTGACTATTATACGTTTAGACTAGAAATATTACTAGTCTATGTAAGTAAAGAATAAAGGAGGCTTGATGCCTCCTTTTTCTCATAATATATAACTAAAACACTTAAGCAATAAATCCACCTTGAATTAACATTTTTTTTGCCTCATTATATCCTAATACATAATCGTTAGATGAATATTCTTTTTTATTTAAAGCTTCTAAATTCTTTTTCCTATAATATTCTTTTAAACCTTCTATATCCAGTTGGGGTAATATGACAAAGTAGTTTTCATCATAAATATATGCATTTTCAACTTCATATCTTGATATTAGTACTTCATGAAGCTTTTCACCAGGTCTTTTTCCTATTATTCTAATTTTGCAATTTTCATCTCCAAATTGGTTCTGTATAACCTTAGCTATATCTATTATTTTATAACCAGGCATTTTCATTACAAAGGTTTCTCCACCTATACTGCTATCAGTTGCTTTAAACAATAGCTGTATTGCCTGCCTTAAGGTCAGAAAATACCTTGTCATATTTGTATCCGTAATAGTAATTTCATTAAATCTTTTTACTTGATCTATAAAATATGGTACAACACTTCCATTAGTTCCTAATACATTTCCTCCTCTTATGCAAACAAATTTAGTCTTATTAGTTAAAGTATTTGCATGAATTATTAATTTTTCACCAATAGCTTTTGTCATACCATAAACATTTATTGGTTCAACAGATTTATCCGTAGAAACATCAATTACTTTAGAAACCTGATTTTCAATTGCTACTCTTATAAGATTCTCAATACCTACAATATTAGTTTTCATTGCCTCATAGGGTTGTTCTTCACAAACAGGAACATGTTTTAAGGCTGCCAAATGAAAAATATAATCTACATTTTTCGTAGCTTGTTGTATTGAATTATAATCTCTTACATCACCAATAATAAATTTTAATCTATTGTTATTAAATTTACGCTTCATATTTACTTGATTTAATTCACTTCTTGAATATATAATTATCTGCCTCGGATTCATCTCTAAAAGTTGAGTTGTTAATTCATTTCCCCAAGAACCTGTACCTCCCGTAATTAAAATAGATTTATTCTCAAACATATGCAATCCCCCATTTATAAAGTCGCATACAGTACAGTTTCATACCAACATTTTTTATTATGATGTCTCAGATAGAGTTTATAGTTTTTATTGAAAGCTTTGATTAAAATAGGTATCTTCCATAAGTCTGATGCTAAATGATAGACACAAATAGCTAATTTGGGATTATTGCGTAATATGGTATTTCTACTCCCAATAAGAGCCTCATATTCGCTTCCTTCAATATCCATTTTAATCATTGTAATATCTTCATTTTTGCATATTTTATCTATATTAATAACCTTTATAAAACTATCAGAAAACATATTAATGCAGGATGCAGAGCTATTTAAGCTAGAAAATCTAACAGTTTTCTCACTATCAAATAAACCAAACTGATATGCCTCAATCTTTTTCTTTATTTCTAAATTCTCAATATACTCATTAAGTTTATTAAAATTATTATTATCTGGTTCAAAGCAATAGTATTTTTTAAAAATGCCGTTACTTTGCTCTATATAACTCTCTAAAGTGTCACCTATAAAGGCTCCTCCATCAATAATTGTTTCATTATCTCCAAACTGAAAAATATCATCTAAAAAGTATTGCTTTTCATCAAAGGTAATTGTTTTAAAAATATTTGGATTTTGATTAAAAACATACTTTATTAATCCTAAAAATATAACTTTTGACAATCTATCTTCAAGCTGATCATAAACCTCTTGCAATTCATCTAAATGCATCAAATATTCAAATGAAAATCTATGATATACATGTTTCAAACCTATAGACCTTAGTCTGGCTGAAATATCATCACTCCATTTAGATGTAATTATAATTGGTAAATTATTATGGCAATTTTTTAATTCTTCTATTGAAAGGATTGGTATATGATTTAAATATTTCCCAATTTTATCAATATCATCGTCGCAACAAAATTTCACATTAATATTATCATAATCACTTAAAAATGTTCTTGCTTTTTCTCCTGCACCATATAGTATCACATCTACTTTATTATTCTTTAATTTACACTCTTCAAAAACATTATAAAAATGTGTAGCTTCTCTTTTTATATATTGTCCTATATTCATGTTATCACCTACTTATAAAAAATATTGCCCATATAACCGTCTGTTTTTTAACATCCAATCTCTTAATTCCATAATCATTTCTGTATAAGCAGGTACATTAATAGAGAAATCATTTCTTATGCTAATAAGAGATTTATCGTTAGCATTTTCTTCATAATTTTCAATTATGACATTCTTATCAAATACCATATTTATAATTTTTAATAATTCATATTTGCTAATTGGTTCCTTTGATGCTAAATTATAAAGTCCAGTTAAATTATTTTCTATCATGTTATGCAAGGATTTTGCCAGTTGAAGTGTAGTGACTCCCGACCAAATAACTTTAGAATATCCTTTAATAGAATTAGTTTGTTTCATAAACCAATGAAATAGACCAGTTCCATTGTTTTTTAGCTCTGGTCCTATTATGGAAGTTCTAACCGTTAAATCTTTATTATTATTTATCTCACCTAATATTTTCGTTCTTGCATATATATCTTTTCCATCAGTCACTGAAACTTCACTGTAATTACCTGTCTCTCCAGAAAAAACGCAATCTGTGCTTAAATGAATAAGCTTTACATTAGTATTTTTAAATTTTTCTTCTAAATATCTTGGAAAATAAGAATTAATAAATATAGTTTTAGATGGGTTATCTTCAGCATTTTTATTAAGAATTCCTATGGAGTTGATTATAACATCAGGGTTAATCATTTGAATGGTTGTATCTAGTAAGTTTAAATCAAATACATCTAAAAGTATTGACTCTGAATCTAATTTAATATTGTGGCACATTTTATATATTTTATATTTTTCCGTGAAAGTCTTTAAATATTCACAAATCATGTGTCCCGCCATTCCGGCTGCCCCTAAAATTAAGATTTTTTTCATTATTTCTCACCCCTAATTAGAAAGTAAAAAATTCACAACTTTATAAGATACATTATTATCTAAATATCCTTTTGGGCAATCCCAATTTTTAGTTGAATTAGCCATAAGCTTTGAGCATATATTGATTTTTTCAAAATTAATACCTGAAACTACATTACTGCCACATTCAACTGTTTCCGGTCTCTCTGTGGTATCTCTAATTGTGACTGTAGGAATTTTAAAAATACAGCATTCTTCTTGAACTGTACCACTATCTGTTAATACTAAAAGTGTATTTTTTTCAAGCTTAATAAAATCGAAAAAGCCAAAGGGTTCACTGTAAATTATATCTTTATTTTTATTTAGCCAGCCAAATTTTTCTATTTTGTTTTTTGTCCTTGGATGGATACTAAAAATGATTTTACAATTAAATTCTTTTTGAACTTCCTCAACTGCACTTAGAATGATTTCTAATCGTTCTTTTACATCCACATTTTCGGCTCTATGAATAGTAGCTAATATATATTTACCTCTTTCTAGGTTTAAATCTGTAAGAATATTACTTTCTTCAATGCATTCATTGTAATATTCAATTACCTCAAATATTGGATTGCCAGAAACAAATATTCTATTTTTCAATATCCCCTCTTTTAAAAGGTTTTCTCTACTTCCAAAAGTATATGGCAGTGCATAAGTAGAAATTGCATCTATTATTTTTCTATTCTTTTCTTCTGGTACCTTTAAATCAAAGCATCTATTTCCAGCTTCCATATGGAATACTGGTATACCTAATCTTTCAGCAATAATTGCAGATAGACCACTATTGGTATCACCTAAAATCAGTATTTTATCAGGTCTTTCTTTTAAAATAACTTCTTCAGTAAATTGTAGTATTTTACCAATTTGAATGCCAAAACTATTTCCTGGAGCTTGCAAATAGTAATCAGGTTTTCTTATATCTAATTCTTCAAAAAATATATCATTTAATGAAGAAGAATAATTTTGACCTGTGTGGACTAGAATATGAGTACATAATCTATCTAATTTTTTTATAATTAATGATAATCTTATTATCTCTGGTCTAGTTCCTAAAATAGTCATTATTTTCATTAACCAATCACTCCTAAATTTTTCACTTCTTCAATATATTTATTATATAATTCTTTTAATTCAAGTATCTCACTGGTATAAGTATTTCCCTGTTTTAAGCCTTCTTCAATATATTTCATACCTTCTTCTGCAAATACATAACAGTATTTCATAAGCTCTTGTTTTGTAACATCCCTACTCACATAATTAGGTATTACTCTCATACTTAAGTGATTCTGAATTTGATTGTAATAAAACTGTGCTATTATATAATTTTTGTATTGGTTTTTATCTTCTAATTGACTCCACAAAATTTCTGGATTATATACTTCTTCTTTATAATTGTTGATAATATAATCAAAAATAGAAACGGAATTTTGTATTCGTTTTTGTATGTTTTTTGATAAGTTATCTGTATGAATTCTATAATTTACTACGGCTTCATCAATTTTTCCATAATTCCAGCCATGTTTTATAAAATGTATAGTATTTAATGTATCAGATGAAAAATCATTACCCCTATATACTAACCAACTTATTTTGTTATCTTTGAAAAAGTCTAATCTGTATAAACAGTTCATTGGAATTAACCCAGAAGCAGATTTAAATATATGTTGAACAACCTTATTTTTAGTATATACTTTGTAATTCCACTCTTGTGTTTTTACATTATTGTCATTAATAATATTAAAATCACTATATACATAGTCTTTTTCCGGATTTCTTTCTAAATAATCTACAAATTTTAAGATAGCATCTTTTTCAACAAAATCATCACATGCAATCCATTGAAAATATTTCCCCTTCGCATTACTAATAACTTCTTGAATCCCTTTTGATGCTCCACCTGAATTAACATCATGATAAATTGCATTAATATTTTTGTATTTTTCTTCGTAATCTTTTATTATTTTTTCAGAACCATCAGTGGAACAATCATCAATAAGTAATATTTCTATATTTGAATAACTTTGATTTAGAAAGGAATCTATACATTTTGACAAATACTTCTTGCCATTATAGTTTGTAATTCCTATTGTCACTAGTGGTTGTTCAATTTTAATATACTTTTTTGTTTTAATTAAGTCTAAAAATAAAGACTTAATTTTTTCTAATTGATAATCAAGTTGAAAGTATTTTTCTACAAAATAACTGTATTCTTCTGATTTGTATTCATTACTCACTATCATATTGACAGCATCATCTATAGTGTTCCAAATTAGAGCTTGTGGATATATATTTCTTGCTCCAACAAAATTATGAATTATAGGTTTTATACCTTTTGCCATAGCTTGCATAACACTTATATTCTGAGACTCAAGGATACTTGTACATAATATATAATTTTTATCCTCAAGCCATTTATCAAGGTCATTTTGCCATCCTTGATAAATCACATTATTTTCTAAGCCAAATTCTTTTATCATCTGATTAAAATACAGAACATCTCTATGGTCTTGAAAGTTACCCGCAATAAATAATTTATATTGATTATTCTTATCATAAATAGCCTTAAAGGTATGCAATAATAACATAGGTCCCTTCTTATAATTTATATATCCAACATACGCAATATTAAACCCCGGTTTTCTACGATTAAAAGTCCATTTCTTAGTATCTATGCCATTTGGAATTACTACGGTTTTTTCTTCATTTACATTAAAATTATCAATGATAAAGTTTTGTATGTGTTCTGCTACCAAAATAACTTTATCAATATTTTCCCACGTAACTTTATCTGGATATTCTGTAAAAGCTTCATAACTGTGCAGCCTGCAGATAATAATCCTTTCCTTAGCAAGATTAATTTTGCTTCCATAGGATACCAATTCATCACACCATTCAAACCAGCATATATCTCCCCATTCCATACCCTCATCAATTTGTTTCAAATTTGTTACTACTATCTTCTTTGTTATATATTCTTTTTCTAGTTCATTTATAATATCTAACAGAAAATTGTCTAATCCATGTTTCACAAAAAAAACAATTTTTTTCTTATTACTTTTACTAGTATCAATTTTACTATTAATAATCTCTTCCACTAAACAATCCCCCTAATTCAATAAAATTTCTACTAATTTGAACTATGTTAGTCAGTAAACATTCAAATATTATATTTAAGATAATTTTTGAATGTTACTGAATTTATTTTCTTATATTAATAAAAGGTGATGCCCTTTCTATTCCTTATAGGAGCCATAAAAGTTTACAGTTTCAACATCACCTGGATTTTCCTTTGGAATAATAGCTACATTATAAGTTTTATCTATATGAAGAGGATTTCCACTTGTTGAATTATCATATTCATCAGCAACATAATAATTATCTGTATGCCCACTACCACTTCTTGTAACTCCTACATTTACTATTGCATCATATTTTGATGCAGCAGCTACTGTCCCTATAACTTGAACTTGTTTAGTAGTTCCATTGTCTATAGGATATCTAGTACAGCATTGATTCTTATTAATTATTGGATTAATTGAAACGTTTATAAAAGGAATAAGATAAGAATTCTCATTTATTGCAGAGCCAAATTCAGCAATAACATTTTGATTTCTACAATACAATGCTATACCTGTATTGGTTAATTGATTTTTAACCCATAGTGAAACAATATAACTTAAATTCACTGTTACAGCCACCTTGGAAGTTATTGGATAAAATTTCGTCTTAATAATTTTATTTTCTCTTGGTGGATTATTAAAAGTGGTATAAGTGCTAAAATAATCACTTAATGGAGATATAGAAAATTCAATTTTACTATTATTATAAAAATTATTAGTTTTAAATAGCACAAGTTCTGCATTTGAAACATACACATTATTTGGTATAGCTGAAGAATCAAAGAACAAGTAGCTAGTATACATATATTTTTCATCAATTCCCACCATTATAATGTCTTCATTTATATTTCCATTTGGAAGTTTATTGGTTACTGTAAGACTTTTAGTAGCAGGAATTAGTATACTGGACAACTTTCCACCTCTTTTCTAAAATGTTAACTTGAAGCATGGAGCCATTTAAGGCTCCATGTAAATAGTTAGTATTAAGCGTTAGGAGTATATGACCAAGCAGATACAGCAGCAACAGTGTCTGTACCTAAAACTTTTGGTACAATAGACATAGTATAAGAGGTATTAACTGCTAGGGAAGTAGCACTACCTGTATTATTAAAAGTTATTTCTCTATAAAAGGAACGATCTCTAGCTGGAGTTGATGCATTAGTAACATTAAGGGTAATTGTTAAAAGACCATAACTACCAGCTGCAACGGTTCCTGTAACGGCAACAGGACGAGCTGTACTTGAAGCAGGTGTATCAAAATTAATTGTTGTAGCCATTAAAATTTCATCTCCTATATTTTCTTATATTTATTTTTAGGACTTTTAATCCCATTATTAGTATATGAATTTACATATTAATGGTTACAACACTCCATTAAAGTTATCTTTTTACCATACGTATAAAAAATACTACGCCTTAAGCATAGTATTTTTCATGAGGATCCAACATGTTTTTATATACTAAAACAAGATTATAATAAACTACTTGGTGGGTCAAAATCGTCAAACGGGAATGGTAAACTATTGAAATATTCACAAGGATCACCAGGTTGGATTGGATCGCAAACTGGTACATCACAATTTCCAGCAGATGCTACAAGCATATTTACTATTCTAAATAACTTAATTATAGTAAATAATCCTATTGTTATATCAGCATGATATTCTGTTTCTGTGCCTACTACATAAGTTCCTATATTTATTGTTAATGGATTTGCAATAGCTTCAACAAGTGTATAAGGGTTTGCTTGACTGTATACAGAACTTGGGTCATATAAAGTATTTAAAGTAACTACAGTTGATGTAGAAGCTTCTCCACCAAATAAAGGAACTAATTTTGTATAAGTTGTAAAAGCATTAATGTTGGTTATTGTCCCTGGTCCTGCCCCTAAGGTTACTGGAATTGGGTCTCCATTACTGTCTAATAAATTAATTTGATACGCAAATGTATATTTGATAGTAACATCATAGAAACCGTCTTGTGAGAATACACTAGGTTGAATACTTAATACTTTAATATCAGAAACTGAAAATGTGTTAGGTACCAACTGAACTCCAGCAACTGTTGAATCAAATTTAATTATACTATTTGGTGCAATTGTTCCAATTAATCCTCCCCCTGAAATATTTTCTGTTTCCCCTGATCTAGAAGAGTCTATTTGAATCATTCCAGGAGTAGGAATAGTATTAGAATCTAAAGGTTTTAAACAATCTTGTTGTCTACATTTTCCATAGACTTTCTGTCCAATTATACATTCATCAGTTGTAACCTGTTGTACTTCTGAGTTGGTTACTTGAAAATTGTCTTGCATAGAGATTACCCTCCTTATTTAGGTTAATAATTATCTAGTAATATAGTATGAGATGAATTTTAAATTGTGATTGATTTTATATTTAATAAAATTTGAGTTATTTTTTTATATTAAACATAATTGTTCTAATATTCACATAGTAATATTAAAAATTGTATTTAGGTGGTTTTATGATTAAAGATTTAAATATAGTACATTATAAAGACTTTTGCTTTTATATATTTTTAATTAACAATACACTATATATTAATGAAGGTAATAATATAAAAGTAATCGATAACAGTGTTTTAAAATATACATTAACGTGTAATGATTACTTTTTATGGATTTGCTATTATACTGTAAACTATTCTGTTTTTATAATTGAATTTGACTTAGAAAATAAAGTTTATAGAAACATCTATAATAATGAATTTTTATTTTATAAACCTTATACCCAAAATATAGATTCCCTAAATCTAATTGTAAATTCCCATAATAATATCCAAATAATTTTTAGAGGCTGGAGCAGTTTTAGTAAAACTGGATTTATATTTCATTGCAATACTAATACAAATAATATTAATGTTATAACTAGTAGTAATTGTGCTAGTTACAATAAACCTTTTACTATTTGTAATAAGGATGATACTACGTTTATTCTTATATGTGAGGATTTTAATGATGGAAAATATGTTTTATATAATTTATTATCCAATAGGGTAATTGCTAGATTTACTATATCAGATATAAATAATATGTCTTTTATAAATTATAAAAACAGACTGCTAATATTTTACAATAAGCTACATAAAAAAAATTTATTAATATATTACCGGGAACTTATTGTGAAGCATAACAACGGATATTTAGATGATGAGTGTAGCCTACATCTTCCTGAAAATATTCTAAATCCAAATATATCCTCCTATATGGGAAAAATATATGTAGTTTGGCATAATACTAATGCTATAGACATTGCTGTATCAGATAATTTAAAAACATGGAATTATAATTATATAACTAAATTTAATAATTCTAATTTAGTTAAAGCAACAATTATTAAAGTTACTAAATATAACAATGAAAAGTTAAAAACCTATATAAACGCTTCTAAAATATATTTATTATTACGCTCTTTTGAAAATAAGGAAAATGTACAAATTCAAGATAATGTTATTTACGATTATGAAAGCCTGCCACAAATATATAAAAAAATGAATCTTGAATATAGCTTGAAAGAAAAAGCTCTATACGAAAGATATCTTAATACTCAAATAGAGAATTTAACCCAGTCAAAGCAAATGGAAGAATATTATAAAAATATATGCAATAATTACCTACATACTATAGGTAATTTAATAAAATTCTTAGAAGAAAAAGATAAAATAATAAATTCTCTACTCAATATAAAATAAATTTAGTTTAAAATGTTTAATATTTTACTAGTTATAAAATGTATGACTAGAATCATATTATATAGTAGTAATATTGTGGAGGAGTAGTATGAATTCATTTAAAGAAGAGACTTTTTTTATTGAAATTAAAGATGAATTTTTTCATTTTTATAGAAATGATGATAAAATATACCTAGTAAAATATAAACAAAATCAACTTATTGAGGAAAAATTTATAATTAATAATTGTAAATATTTAAATAATGTCATACTTAATCATAATAATGAAATATCACTTATTATTACTAGTTACGAAACAGAGCTAATCCTATTCACAATATTGAATGAAGAAATAATCAATAGAATAACTCTCATAGAATCCTTACAAAATGCAAAATATGTCCAAATCGCTTCTGTAAATAATTCATTAAACATATTTTATATAAATAATAATACGCTTTGTTTTAGAATACTAAACAATAAATTGCTCTTATCCCCACCATTAATATTAGATATACTAGACAAAAGCTGTGAGCCTCCATTTATAATAAATGCAGAAAATAATGAGTTATCCATTTGCTATATTAAAAATGGATATCCAAATTTGATTGGCTATAGAGAATTTGATTTTAGAAAAAATAGTTGGAGTAATTTTAATGTTCTAGATTCAGCTTATTTTTTAATAGAAGATTACAGTTTTATTAAATTTAAAGAAATTATTGGATACTCATTTATACTTTCAAAGCAAAATGTAAATAATAATTTAATGAGATTTGGATTTGGTTCAAAATCGAATATAAAAAGAGATTTAATTGAAGAAGATTCTAATATTTTTAGTTCAAATACTATATTTTTAGGCTTAAAAAATAAGTTCAATTTACTTTATATAGTAGACAATATCATAAAATTAAAAGAAATAGACTTAAATAATAATACAGAATATATTATTGACGTAGATATATTTAATATTAAAAATATAAAAAAATTCTCTTTTCAATCAAATAATAATATTTATACTAACTTTATATTTGCTATAGAATGTGAAAATGAAACTATTTATACTGATAGTTATTTTTATAGAAAATATTTAGATAAAAGCAAAAAAATTGAAATGAATATTAATAATAATTATTCTTCTAAAAACTTCATAGTAAAAGAAATAGACTCTTACGAAATAGCTAATAAGGATATGTATTTAAATCCAATACAAGAAAATATAGTTGAAGAACTTAACATTAAACTAAAAAAATATGAAGAAAAACTAAATTTAATTTCTAAAAATAAAGCAAAAAATGATGAAGAAAAAAATAAACTTCGTTTAGGTATGGCGTCTTTGTATGAAGAAATCACCAAAAAATATAATAGAATCAATACACTAGAAAAGGCTCTAACTGAAAAGCAAAATTTAATATTTTCTTATGAAAACAAATTAAAAGATCTAACAAGCTCTACATCAAAATTGCAAAATAAAGAACTTGAATTAGGGAAAAAAGAAGAGGAAATATTAGAATTGAAAAAACTTATTACTGAAAAAGATATGGAAAGGTCTAATTATTCAAATGAGTTGAAGAACCTTAAAGAAGAAATAGCTAAATTAAACAGTCTTGTAAAAGATAAGACTGAAGAGGTTAATAATTTAAAAACTCAACTTAATTTTTTAGAAGAGAAAAATAAAGAGTCTTTTATTAAAAAAATATTTAAAACTGGATATTAGATAATTACCTACCAATATTTTAAAATAAATTATATAAAAGGCCTCCTAGATATAATTTTATTATCATAGGAGGCTTTACTTATTTTATATTCAATAATGGATTGTCTTTTTTCTTAATCTTAGCTAAGTCAATCTGATTTTCTATTAGTCTATTTTGAAGATCCATTATTTTATATTTTGAGGATTGAATTTGGAATTTAAGCTCTTTATTTTCCGTCTTTAAATCATTCTTTTCTTTTAAATATTTTTTTGAAGTTTCTTTTAATAGCTCCAATTCTTCTCTTAAAGCTTTGTTTTCATCTTCTACTTCTTTTATATACTCTCCGCTTTTAGTGCTTTCAAGTTTATTTTGCAATTCTATATTATATTCCTCTAAATTATTAATATGCCTCTTTAAATCATTAACCTGTGTCTGTAATGCTTTCTCATCTTTACTTGCCTGCTCAACTTCTTTTTTAAGGGCTCCAATGAAATCGTCCGCCTTAAATTTTTCATCAACTATATTTAATGCTGCAAGAACAGAAGCATCTGACACGCTAAGTCTATTATTCTTTTTTAGCATATCTATAATCCTTTTATCTACATAACCTGCTACCTTATGCAAATATTCTTCTCTTTCTTCACCTTTTAAATTGTATTCTGAACCATTTATTTTAACCGTTACAACATTCATTTGAACACCCTCTTAAGATAAATTCAATCATTAACTCTATTTTAACACAAATTAGCAATATATGAAATACACTTTATTATGCAAGGATTGATTTATCTATGATTATCTTAATTCAGCACCTAATTTGTTCTCTAAAGCTTTAAGAATTTTGTCATGGACTTTATTAACTTCACTATCTGTTAAGGTCTTATTATTTCCTCTGTAAACAAAGGAATAAGCAATACTCTTCTTTCCTTCTGGAATTTGTTTTCCCCTGTATACATCAAAGAGCTTCGCGCTTTCAAGAATAGCTCCACCTTGATTTTTAATTATATCTTCTATATCCTGAACTAAAACATTCTCATCAATAATAACCGCTAAATCTCTAGTTACAGCAGGGAATTTAGGAAGAGGAATGTATTTTTTATCCAGTTTAGCATATTTAAATAATACATCTAGATTAATCTCAGCTATATAACAGCTTTTTTCAACCTCATAATTTTCTGCAACCTGAGGGTGAATTTCTCCAACTATACCTGCTTGCTCTTTTTTTATAACGATTGAAGCGGTTTTTCCTGGATGGTAGCTATCATTGTTAGTTTCTCTTTGGAATTTAGCATTTTCTATTCCCAAGGAAACTAATACATTTTCCACTATTCCTTTTATATCATAATAATCTGCTTCACCATACATTGCTATAGTTAAAATATTTCTTTCCTCAGGCAATTCCTTTGGATCTTCTTTAGGTAAATATATTTTTCCTATTTCAAATAATCTTACTATTTCATTATTTCTTGCATAATTTCTGCTTAAAGCTTCCATTATTGAAGGTATTGTTGTAGTTCTCATTATACTATAATCTTCCCCTAAAGGATTTTTTATTGCTACAACCTTCCTAAGAATGCTATCACTCTTTATTAATACTTTATCAAAAACCTTTGGACTAACAAAAGAATAAGTTATTGCTTGATTTAATCCACTGGCAATAAGAGTATCAACTAGCTTACTACTAAGTATTTGCTTGTGACTTTTTCCAGTTCTTTCAGTCTGGGTGCTAGGAATAGTTGATGGAACCTTATTGTATCCATATATTCTAGCAATTTCTTCCGCAACATCCTCTTTTATATTAATATCAGATCTAAAGGTTGGTACAGCGATTACTAAATCTTCATTTTCAATATCTGTTTTTATGTCTAACCTATTTAAATATTCCTTCATATCTTCCTTAGATATGTTTATTCCTAAAAATTTGTTTACCCAT
>Ga0074193_1001159_pt1 | contig 35111 bp, 40 predicted proteins | sample EPASupsiteHSE605_FD_64523 | JGI IMG/M metagenome (GOLD analysis project Ga0074193, IMG submission 64523) | Bioremediated contaminated groundwater from EPA Superfund site, New Mexico - Sample HSE6-05 | ecosystem: Environmental > Aquatic > Deep subsurface > Groundwater > Contaminated ... | reverse complement strand
TTTTGAGCTGAGTGTTCGATTAATGTAATGCTATCACGGCTGGTGCCGGTTATGCAATCTATTTGGTTTAGTAACTTCCGGTTTGGAATCGTAAATTCCGGAAAATCGCGGATTTTTAGATGACTAGGATTTACTCTTGCAACAGGTGTGCTGAACTAGAATTTACAAATGCAAACTGGAAGTCAGGTTTCCAATTCACCATATTATTTTTTTCCTCCATCCAAATAGTAATTACCAAATGCAACCAGATAGAAATGTATCATAAATATTTACATTTTTGTATAAATTCGACTTTATTTCTTTAATACTTCTAACAATATGTTTTTTTCAGTTTTATTTTTGTGAAAATTTCGATTTCGATTTCGATTTATATTATTATTTTTTAAAACTATAGTTTTTCATCAACTACCCACGTTATAAAATAGTCAACCAGTTCCAGCTTTTTCTCATCGCATAGTTTGATTTTTTGATTAATTTGAGAAAGCAGGCTGTTATTTTTGTGCCTGACAATACCCAGCAGAAAGTAATCCGGCGTGATTGTCCAGGGCCTCACATATTTTAATTAATGTTTCGATGCTGGGAATAGAATGATTATTTTCTATATTGGAAATATGGTTGTTGCTTAGTCCCGTGGCTTCTGCGATGTCATCCTAGGTCAGGTTCAACACCTTGCGCCTTTTTGCAATCCAATTATTGGAGGCATTCATTCATTTATATGAAAAAGAAAAGGGTGTTTCATTTGATATTTACCAATTTGGCAGTGGTGAAGAGCTTCTTGAAGAACTTAATAAGCTTGGGATGATTTTTGACCTTCTTTTTCTTGACAATAGCATGAAAAAGCTGACTGGTATCGAAACCGCCAAAACATGTAAGGCAATCCGCTCCATGTCAACATGCAGCATCGTATTTGTGACATTTGCCGATGATCACGATCAATTCATGCAGGTCCAGCCTTTACAAGTAGCATGCAAGTCTGGTACCCAGGAGCGCATTGATGCTATATTAGACAAGGTTCTGGACAAAAAGGCGTAATCAATCTTAGCCAACAGATCCGCCTCATAAGTTAATTCCTTGAATACCTTCATAGCTGGGTCTGTGTGCTACAAGCATGGATGCCGAGCGCGGCTGTTAGACGGCCACGGATGGCCTGAGTGTGGGTCAAATTCGTCACCGGGGGTCTGTTGACAAATGGGTGTAAGACAATCCAAGTTAAAATTTAGGCTATTTGTGAAATTACTACACAGGTGTACACAAACTCTAAAACGACGAATTTTTAAACTCACCCTATTAGTCTTGTAAAATTAAGCAATATCACTATCTAAAATGGTATAATTTATAGGGTGATGGAAGATGATGACAGAGCAAAAAAGCAGACAAAATCGGATGCTTTGCGTATTAATGGAAGACCTTGTACCTAAGGGACACTTTCTACGGAAGCTGTATACGACAATAGATTTCAGCTTCATATATGAAATAATGAGGCCGGTGTACAGCGACATAGGACGACCATCAGTTGACCCGGTTATTTTGGTAAAAATGCTGCTTATCGGCTATTTGTACGGAATAGATTCCGAGCGAAAGCTCGAGGAAGAGATTACAGTCAACATCGCCTACCGCTGGTTTCTTGGCCTTGATCTGGAAGACAAAGTCCCGGATCACTCCGTCTTTTCCCAAAACCGCAAGTGCAGGTTTAAGGATACAGAAGTGTTTTAGGAGATATTTGACACAGTGGTTAAAGAATGTGCTGAAGCTGGACTTATTGGCGGTGAATGCGTGGTTATGGATTCCACGCATATCAAAGCTAACGCCGCTAATGGTAATGCAGAGAAAGTGCTTCTCATGGAGGGACCGAGTGAGTACTGGCAAAAACTCAATGACGAATATGGCCAGGACATCCGGCAAAAAAGTGAAGATGCCGACATGACTGTGACCAAGTGATCAGTGAAGGGAACTTTGCTTTGCAAAAACGATGTCACAACTTAAGGTTTACTCGAAAACGAGGTGTCTTGAAGGTTTAAGAACAATGCTTCTTTTCAGCGATGGCATTAAATCTTAAAAGACTGGTGAAATATGGGGCAACGCCGCTCTTGCCGGCTATCCCATATCTTCTTTATGTTCTAGATTTCGTTTTATGTAGAAACCTCCGGTTAAGGATCGTTGAATAGGTATATATTTTTCATTTTCCCCAGGTTTGTCAACAGACCCAGGTGTGCATTTTTTTGCCTCGGATTTCTAAATGCTGTCAACTATTTGTCATCGACATTGTGAAGAAATAATATTTTTCTCACTGATTAGGTAAGTTTATTAAGACGGTTTTCCTCTGTTCTTGTCTATTCCGCGGCCGGTCGGGTCAAAGAATTTTGCTCCCTTGGCTTCTTCGGGAAGGTAATCCTGTTCGACCCAGTTGCCCGGATAAGCATGCGGGTAAAGATAGTCTAAGCCGTGGCCAAACTTCTTGGCGCCGGGGTAAGAGGCATCCTTCAGATGCAGCGGCACTTGGCCGGCTTTGTTCGCTTTAACGTATTCCTGGGCCTGACTGATCGCCGCAACAACAGAATTGCTCTTCGGAGCAGTCGCAATAGCCAGGACGGCTTGTGCCATCGGTATCCTGGCTTCGGGCAGGCCGACCCACTCCAAGGCATTGGCTGCAGCATGGGCCTGGAGCATGACTGTCGGATCAGCGAGGCCGACATCTTCGGAAGCATGCACGATGATCCTGCGCATAATGAACCGCGGGTCCTCGCCGGATTCCAGCAGAACAGCAAACCAATAAAGGGCCGCATCAGGATCGGACCCGCGCATACTTTTGATCATCGCCGAAATCATGTCGTAATGGTTGTCACCGTTTTTGTCAAAACGAAAGTGTCTTTCCTGAACGGACTCTATGGCGGTTTCCAGATCAATCCTGCGGATCCCGTCTTCAGGAGCTGTGGTCAGAACTGCGAGTTCGAGCGCATTTAACGCCCGGCGCAAATCTCCGCCGGCGAAATCCACCCAATGCTGAAATGCTTCTGCTGTAATCTCCGTATGGTAATTACCAAGAACTCGCTCTTTGTCCTTCAAGGCATTCTCAAGCCCCAGACGGAGTTCGTGTTCTGAAAGAAGATTCAGTCTAAAAATCGTGGAACGGCTTAAAAGGGCGGAGTTGATTTCAAAATAAGGGTTTTCAGTGGTTGCTCCGATAAAGGTGATCATACCGCGTTCAATAGCCGGGAGTAGAACATCTTGCTGGCCTTTGTTGAAACGGTGGACTTCATCGCAGAACACAAGCGTCTTCTGCTGATAAAGATGCAGCCTTTCCTCGGCTTTTTCCAGGATCTCTCTGAGTTCTTTGACGCCGGAAGAAACAGCATTGATCCGGATAAAATTCGAGGTCGTTTTATTAGCGATGACCTGAGCCAGGGATGTTTTACCTGTTCCAGGCGGACCGTATAAAATGATCGATGTCACCCGGTCTGCTTCAATGGCGCGGCGCAGAAGTTTGCCGGGGCCAAGAATTTCCTGTTGGCCGATAAATTCTTCGAGGGTACGGGGACGCATTCTGTCGGCCAGGGGAGCAACTTTGCCGGAGTCAAAAGCAGCCGAAAAAAGATTCATTTTCTTTTTCCTCCAAAATTATTCTTGCAGATATACTTGATCATTGATAAACCAATAATAAAAAGGAAATGTTATGAAAGATGAATCCATTATAACAAATAAAATTGTAAAAGAATAACCAGAATGCTTATTGACAAATTCCGATTGGTTTAGTAGGATATAAGCGTACTGACGAAGGGTAACATTTTACATGGCATGAGGTGAATTGCGTGAGATTTTCTACCAGGGGCAGATATGGCGTACAAATCATGGTTGATTTAGCCCAGCACGCGGCTGATGGTCCGGTTTCCCTGAAGTCTGTCGCTGACAGGCAGAAACTATCTGAGCATTATCTGGAACAGCTCGTTCCTGAGCTGCGTAAGGCAGGGCTGGTCAGAAGCATCCGGGGGCCCCAGGGCGGGTATGAACTGGCCAAGCGCCCTGAACAAATCAATATCGGTGATGTGATCAGGGTACTGGAAGGACCGATCGCACCAGTCGAGTGCGTTACCCAGTCGGAAGAAGACTGCTGCCAGAAAACAGATTTCTGCGTAACGCGGGAGGTATGGGTGAAGGTTAGAGATTCCATCAACGGTGTCGTTGATTCCATTTCTCTGGCTGATTTACTAAAAGAAGCAGGTAGCGGCGGAGAAAACTTGGGATTTCTTCAATAGATGTCTGAGATGATGATTTTGCTACGATCTGTCAGATAAGGGACGACAGATAAGCGCTGCTTAACGGAGGATAAGATGAAACGAATATATTTGGACCATAGTGCCACAACGCCGGTTGACCCGCAGGTGGCAGAATTGATGACGGTGTACTTTACAGAGTACTACGGAAACCCATCCAGCGTACATTCCTTTGGAAGACAAGTTCATAAGGCCATCGACGAAGCCAGAGAACAGGTTGCATCTCTGATTGGAGCAAATCCTTCGGAGATTACCTTTACCAGCGGCGGAACAGAAGCAGATAACCTGGCCATTCAGGGTGCCGCCAGAGCAAGCGTAAAAAAAGGTACGCACCTGATAACTTCGGCGATTGAGCACCATGCTGTTCTGGATACTTTTAAATACCTGGCTAAAAACGGCTACGAAATAACCATTGTGCCGGTCGATGAGGAAGGCTTGGTAAGTGTTCAGGATATCGAAAAGGCAATCCGTCCGGACACGATTTTAATCAGTATTATGCACGCCAACAACGAGGTTGGGTCGATTCAGCCTGTCGCTGAAATAGGCCGGGTTGCCAGGGAAAAAGGGATCCTGTTCCATGTCGATGCCGTCCAGTCCCTTGGAAAACTGCCCATCGATGTCAATCAAATGAATGTTGATCTGTTAACGATATCGAGCCATAAAATCTATGGCCCGAAGGGGGTCGGTGCTTTATACATCCGCAAAGGCGTCAGGATTTCTCCGCTTATTTTTGGCGGTTCGCAGGAGAGAAAGATCCGTTCCGGTACGGAAAACGCTCCGGGGATCATTGGTTTTGGCAAAGCCTGTGCGTTGGCCGGACAGAGGATGGCTGACGAAAATATTGAACTGGTCAGACTCCGTGATAAATTATTTGACGGAATCCTCGCCGGCATTGATCATGTCAAGGTGAACGGCCCGCGCGGTGCCAAGCGTCTTCCGAACAATGTCAATATCAGCGTTAATTTCATTGAAGGAGAATCCCTGCTCTTAAGTCTCGATTTGGTTGGAATAGCCGGTTCCAGCGGTTCGGCCTGTACTTCGGGATCTTTGGATCCTTCGCATGTTTTACTGGCCATGGGTTTAAGCCATGAGGTTGCTCATGGTTCCCTGAGACTCTCACTTGGCAGACAGAATACGGATGAAGAGATCGATTATGTGTTACAGGAGCTTCCGAAGATTGTGCAGCGCTTAAGAGAAATGTCTCCTTTATATCATAAAGCAATTTGAACTAGTATTACGTTCTCTAAATAACTGGACATTTAAACCTTTATAGCTGGGTCTGTGTGCCACAGTTCCAGCGTAAGCGGAGCATGGATGCGGAGCGCGGCTGTTAGCGCCATGGAGGGCGCTATCTGCCGAGAGCGGAATGTGGCGCGCAGACCAGACCCAAATAAATATATTTGTCAAATTATTTAAAGATCAATGGACTAGTTAAAGCAAATAGATAGTTCCTCGAAGCAAGCTGAAAGACAGGAATAAGACAGGAGTGAATCAGATGTATTCAGAAAAAGTAATCGACCATTTTACGAATCCCCGTAACGTAGGTGAAATTGAAAATGCAAATGGCGTAGGGCAAGTCGGCAACGCCAAGTGCGGCGACATTATGCGGATTTCCATGGTTGTTGAAAACGACATGATCAAAGATATCAAGTTTAAGACATTTGGCTGCGGGGCTGCGGTAGCAACCAGTAGTATGGTTACGGAAATGGTCAAAGGCAAAAGCGTGAATGAAGCCCTGGATATTTCGAATGCTGCTGTTGCCGAAGCCCTTGGAGGTTTGCCTGAAGCCAAGCTGCACTGTTCCAATCTTGCCGCAGATGCTGTTCATGAAGCTATCAAAGACTACATCCAGAAAAAGACCAAGGTCTGAGGAAGTAAGGATAAACGTATGAAAGTTGCTGTTGGAATGAGTGGCGGCGTGGATAGCTCCACTGCCGCTGCTTTACTTCAAGAAAATGGTCATGAAGTGATCGGAGTCACCATTGTAACCCATGAAGGCGGCTCTGCTGAAACCGCTGCGCTGGAAGCGGCTGAGCAGCTCAGGATACCGCTGCATGTGCTTGATTTCCGGACGGTTTTCAAACAGGAAGTCATTAATTCTTTTGCGGAAAGCTACTACAGAGGGGAAACGCCAAATCCGTGTGTGCTGTGTAATCGGAAAATCAAATTCGGAGAATTGCTGAAACAGTCGCGCGCGCTTGGTGCCGACTATCTTGCGACCGGTCATTACGTTCGGAAAATGGTTGACGAAACTTCAGGCCGCTGGCTGATCCGAACCGGGCTGGATACGAAAAAAGACCAGAGTTATGTATTATACTCCTTGAGCCAGGAGCAGATTGCCCATGCACTTTTCCCGCTTGGTGATTATACGAAAGAACAGGTCAGGGATTTGGCGAGAGATAGAAAATTGACAGCTGCCGACAGCAGTGAGAGTCAGGAAATCTGTTTTATTCCTGACAACAACTATGCGGAATATATTAGGGCGGCAATGGGAAAAGATTCTGAACCAGGTGATTTCACGGATCTCTCCGGCCGCATTATCGGCAGACACAGGGGATTGATCCATTATACGGTCGGACAGCGCAAGGGATTAGGGACAGCCTTTGGCAAACCAATGTTTGTTGCTTCGATTGACCCGGTTGGCAACAGGGTAATACTAGGAGAAGGCAATGATGTCTTTACCGATGTTCTCTGGGCGACAGGTCTGAACTGGATTGCTCTGGAAAGGCTGTCCGCCCCCTTAAAGGTGCAGGCGAAGATTCGTTACAAGGCGAATCCCGCAGCAGCTGTTCTTTATCCTGAAAATAATCTTGTCAGGGTTGAGTTTGAGACTCCGCAGCGGGCAGTTACTCCCGGTCAGTCGGTTGTGTTTTATGACGGGCCGACAGTTCAGGGCGGAGGGGTCATTGTATCGGATAAGTGCGGAATCCGTCAAGATCTTCTTAAGACAGAATAAGAAGCGATTGCCGAAGGGCTGACTCGTGCGAAATACTCCTTTCAGCAATATTTCAGTTTTAGGTCATATTATAGATTGCAATATTGCTGAAAGGAATATTATCCTAATATTCCGGCAATAATACCGGATATAATCCTAAGGCAAATGAGGGAATTATGCGAAGGATGAGAGATATTGTCCGGCTCCCGGTCATTGATCTAAATTCCGGGGAACGTCTGGGCTGGGTAAAAGATATCCTATATAATGAAAAAGATAATACGGTTTCCGGCGTTATCGTGGAAAAAGATTCTCTACTCACGCACCCCCTCGAAGACATGAGCAGAGATGATATCGTATCTTTCGGCAAGGATTCCCTTGCTGTTAAGAATCCAGAAGGGAAAAAGATTTCAGGTGCATCCTGGTCTCAGAAAGTCGGAAACAAGGTCTTTAATGGAGAAGGCGATATCAAAGGAACAATAGGTGATATCTATGTGGACAATACGGTCCAAAAAGTACTTGGTTATGAAATATCAGACGGTCTTTTTGCGGATTTGATGAAGGGCAGGGAGGCTGTATTTGAGGAAAACATTCTTTGCGAGAGCCAGGATGTTGTTGTAATTGAAGGAGGTTCATTGTCATGATTTGCCCGGTTTGCGGGGGACGACAGACCGGAAAGGTCGGTGTGGAACAATACTATTGCTGGGACTGTTTTATTGAATTTAACAGTCATACCGATCAGGTAGTCGTATTTGATTTGGAGGAAGATGGGACACTGGTAGCGTGGGAAGATTTCTTCCTTGAAAGCGAGCAGATCGTTCAAGCTCAGGCAGCTGCTGAATGACGCCGAATTGCCATGTCTAGAGTTCTTCATACCATGCATGCGTAGAATAGAGTCGGCGCTTCGCTTATACCATGGATGGCAAGTAGCGGCAAGGCCAAGAAGCTAAGGCTACAGCCTGTCCATCGGGGGTTGGGATTTTCAAATTCATTTTGAAAAGACCGCCCTTTATTTGTCTTAAAACATAACCGGGGGGCGCGTATGGGACAGACCAAGCTGCGTTGGATTTTTGGCATCTTGTTGGTTATAGCGGGTTTCCTGCTGTTTATGAAGGTTAAAAAGATTGCTTTTTCTTTTGCAGCAGGTGCCGTTATCGCCTACCTTTTAAGTCCCATGGTCAATTGGCTCGAAAAAAAAGGCCTGCGCCGGCGGTGGGCAATTGCCTTGGTTTTCCTTTGGATTGTGGTTTTGCTTGCTGTGCTGTTTTTGCTGCTGCTGCCTACGTTTTACCTGGAGCTTGGAAGATTGTCCGTTGTACTGCCGGAGAGGCTGGAAGTGATTTACCATTATGTACAAACCGGGAAAAGTGTCTACCCGCAAAATATCCTGCCTGAAGAGCTCAGTAGATTAATGGATAAAAAACTGATTCAGGGGCAATCCTATCTGACCGGCTGGCTGGAAAAGGTCATGGAAGATATTCCGGCTTTGCTTTCTTCCATCGGGTTGATGGTTCTTTCCCCCATCCTGGCCATCTATTTTTTAACGGACTGGAGAAAAATCGCGGACGGGGTTTTAATGCTTGTCCCTGGCAGGATGAGGGAGCAGTGGCACAAGCTATTACAGGAAATCGATTATGTAATCAAACGCTATATCCAGGGCAATATGATTGATGCGGTCATCGTCGGCTTTTTGATCGGCATAGGGATTAAGCTCATCGGCATGGAATATGCGCTGATTATCGGGATCATTTGCGGAATTACCAATCTGATCCCGTATTTTGGTCCGATCTTAGGCGGCATACCGTCAATTTTGCTGGGCCTAAGCAGATCCCCTCTGATGGCTTTAAAAGTCACTCTGGTCATCTTCATCGTCCAACAGCTGGACAGTAATCTGATAAATCCGCGTTTGATGAGCAACAAAATCGGGCTTCATCCGCTCTGGGTCGTTTTTGCTCTTTTGGCCGGCGGGGAAATCGGCGGTTTGCTCGGAATGCTTTTTGCCGTTCCACTGGCGGCAGTCCTGCGTATTATCATCAGAAATGTATATTATTATCTGATTGCACCGCGAGATCTGAAGTCAACAAAGAATTAAGTAGGATTTGCGGCCGTCAGGTCTGTTGACAGGCAACTTCTCTTTTGGCTATACTTATTTTAGTTTATCAAAAAGTATAAGTAATATCTGAACCATCTAAGTGCAACGAAGGCTGCTGCCTGTGCCAAAGAGGCTTGGTACCAGCCAAGTTTTCTTATGTCTTAGCAAGATTTGCCCTTGCTATTCTGTAATAATATAAGCTTAAGTACCGTGTTACAAGGTACGAGGAGCCTTCCATATAAGGAGGAAGTAGATGTATACCGGAAATCAACTGCGTGAAATGTTTCTGAAGTATTTTGAGGGAAAGGGACATGTTATTCAGCCCAGTGCCTCCCTGATCCCGAAAGATGATCCTACTTTACTTTTAACGGTAGCCGGAATGGTTCCGTTTAAGCCATATTTTTTAAGGCAAGTGGAGCCTCCGTTTTCGAGAGCGACCACCGCTCAGAAATGTGTCCGAACCCCTGACCTGGAGAGTGTCGGCAAAACGGCCAGACACCATACTTTTTTTGAGATGCTCGGGAATTTTTCTTTTGGTGACTATTTCAAAGACGATGTCATTCCATGGGCCTGGGAATATATTACCGGCGTACTGCAAATTCCCGTCGAAAAGCTCTGGGTAACCATCTATCCGGAAGACGAAGAGGCTAGAAATATCTGGATAAAGGCAGGTGTAAGTCCGGATCGGATCGTCGCCGATTCCGAGAATTTCTGGGCTGCCGGACCGGTCGGACCTTGCGGGCCTTGTTCGGAAATCTACGTGGATCTTGGAGAGAGCCGGGGCTGCGGCAAAGATGATTGTGCAATCGGCTGTGACTGTGACCGTTTCCTGGAGGTTTGGAACCTGGTCTTTATGCAGTACATAAGAGATGAAGCCGGTACACTGACTCCTCTGCCGAAGCGAAATATTGATACCGGGATGGGGCTGGAAAGAATCGCATCGGTGATTCAGGGAGTTGAATCCAACTTTGATACGGATTTATTTATACCGCTCATCCATAAAACGGCAGAAATCGCCGGCTTGCAATATAAAAAAGATTCAAAGACGGATGTTGCCTTGAAGGTCGTTGCCGACCATGCCAGAGCAGTATCTTTTATGCTGGCGGACGGAATTAGGCCGAGCAGCGACGGACGCGGCTATGTTTTGCGGCGAATCTTACGCCGGAGCATTCGTTTTGCCCGGCTTTTAGGAATTGAAAAGCCGTTTTTGGAACAAATATTCCGTGTTATCCAGGAACATTATGCACATTGGTATACAGAGCTCAAAGAGAATGAAAATTTCATCCTGAACCATTTGCGGCTGGAAGAAAAGAATTTCCAGGCTACCCTCGAACAGGGCACGCTGATCCTTCAGGATAAAGTGAAAGCACTCAAAGAATCGGGTCAGAAGATACTCAGCGGGGAAGACGCTTTTCACCTGTATGAGACCTATGGTTTCCCGGTAGAATTGACGGAAGAAATGCTGCTGGAAGAGGGGATCTCCGTGGATATGGCGTCGTTCGACAAAGCATCGGAAGAACACCGTCTGCTGGCGAAAGAACAATCCCGTCAGATGAAGGCTGCCGGGGAGAACAGCCTGCTCACAGAAAAAGCAAAAGAACTGGGGCCGACCCGTTTTCTCGGCTATGAACAACTGGAGAGTGACAGCATCATTGAAGCGATGTTCAATGAAGAAGGCGCGGTGGATGGGGCCGGTGAAGGAGAGGAAGTCCTTTGTCTTTTGGATCAGACACCTTTTTATGCAGAGAGCGGCGGACAGGTTTCAGACGAAGGAATCATCCGGACCGGCAAAGCGTATGCTGAAGTACTGGAATTGCGGAAACTTCCGAGCGGCGCGGTTACGCACCGTCTGCTGATTAAAGACGGGGTGCTGAAAATAGGGGAAAAGGTCCACACCGTCGTCAATCAGGAAAAACGCCAGGCCATAGCCGGACACCATAGCGCAACGCATCTTCTGCAGACGGCGTTGCGCAAGGTTTTGGGGGACCACGTTCAGCAGGCAGGTTCCCTCGTTACGAGTGAACGCCTGCGGTTTGATTTTTCACATTTTTCACCGCTTACGGCTGAACAAATTACCGAAGTAGAAAACAACGTGAACAGGCAAATCATGGCCGGTCTTACGGTGCAGGCCGAAGAAATGGGCATGAACCAGGCCCGTGCAAAAGGCGCAATTGCCTTGTTTGGTGAAAAATACGGAGAAATGGTGCGTTTGGTTGAAATGGGTGATTACAGCAGAGAACTCTGCGGCGGAACGCATGTCAAAAATACAGGGGAAATCGGCTTATTTAAAATCATTTCCGAGAGTGGTATCGGTGCAGGCTTAAGAAGAATAGAAGCTGTGGCCGGTATGGAATCTTTGGCTTATTTAAGAGAAATGGAGAGCCAGTTCGATGAGATCAGTACGGTGCTGAAAGTTCAACCAAAGGAAAGCGTGAAAAAGGTTCACCTTATGACTGCTCAGATCAGAGAACTCGAAAAAGAAATTCAGCAGCTGAATGCTAAGCTGTCTAAATATGAAGCGGACAGCATCATGAGCAAGGTTCAGGATATCCACGGCGTAAAAATACTTGCTTCCAGGGTTCAGGCCCCGGATATGGAGACACTCAGACAAACAGCGGACATGCTCCGGGACAAGCTGAAAGAAGGCGTCATTGTACTGGGCGCTGTTGCCGACGAAAAAGTAAATCTGGTGACTGTGGTTCATCCGTCGGGGTTAAATGGACTTCATGCCGGCAAGATTATTAAGGAAGTGGCTTCGATTACAGGCGGCGGAGGCGGGGGCCGTCCCGACATGGCCCAGGCCGGTGGCAAGGACTCTTCCAAGCTTGGCGAGGCGCTGGATAAAGTGCCTTCCATAATCAGTCATTTTTTGGGGCATAATAGTTAAGATTACCAAAAAAGTATTAAAAATATTTTTAACAGACTGACAGGTAATCTTTGGATCAATGCAGAATACTGTATAACAAACTGGTGAAGGAAAGGAGGTATAAACCTTGAGTAAGATGGAAGAAACCATGATGTTCAAATCCCATCCAGGTGAAAATTCACCGCGGGAAATATTGCAACAGGTTTATGCTGCACTGCAGGAGAAAGGATATGATCCGATCAATCAATTGGTGGGTTATTTGATGTCCGGAGATCCTGTCTATATTACCAGTCATAATCAGGCCAGAACCAAAATCCGTAAGCTGGAACGTTATGAATTGCTGGAGGAACTGGTAAAATTTTATTTGCGCGATCTATAAAAAAGATTTTCTTACTTTTTATTTTCACCTTTTTTCTTTAAGAATTTCTTTTGGCATCTGAATACCTTTCATTTTTTGAATTTTTTCAATTAACACGAATGGTTCTTATTTTTGCGTTGCGTTTGATTAGCTGCCCTCACAGTACGTGGGGGTTTCGTTTTGGAGGACAGTCATTTGCTGAAGGTCAAATTAGGGCTAAAGGGTCCGACGGTGTCGGAGATATGTTTTGGCAGCCTCGCGATTTCTTCACTTCAGGGCAGAGTGAGCGAAGAGCAGGGAAGAGAGATCCTTCAATATGCGTTTTCAAGGGGGATAGACTGGGTCGATACGGCAGAACTCTATGAGAACTACAGTCAGTTAAAACCTGTTCTGGCCAGGAACCCCGAGATGAAAGTTGTATCCAAATCTTATGCGGTGACGCATCAGGAGCTGGATGCGAGTCTGGAGAAAGCCAGAAAGGAACTGGGCAGGGACTATATTGATATCTTTCTGCTTCATGAGCAGGAAAGTCATCTGACGCTCAAAGGACATGCTAGGGCCTGGGAAGGACTGCTTGAAGCAAAGGCCAGGGGTCAGGTCGGGGCGATCGGAATCTCGACCCACGCAGTTCAAGGGGTAAGAGCAGGGGCTCTTCAGCCGGGTCTTGACGTGATTCACCCACTCATTAATTACCAGGGGCTCGGTATTATCGATGGAAGTCTTGAGGACATGCTGGAAGCTATTGCGTTTGCAGCTGAATTAGGTATCGGGATTTATGCGATGAAGGTTTTTGGCGGTGGGCACTTGGCGGCTGAACCGGAAAGAGCCGTGAATTTTATCCGGAGTATTCCAGGAATTCAGGCGATGGCGTTAGGCATGTCATCGATTCCGGAAGTAGACTATAACCTGGCACTGCTGAACGAGCAACCTATATCCGATGAATTGCGCCAAGCGGTTCTGCACCGGGAGAGAAAACTGTACATTGCCGACTGGTGCCAGGGCTGCGGAAAGTGCGTCGGCGGCTGCCCGCAAAATGCGCTTTATCTTAAGGATGGACAGGTCTGTCTGCAGACGGAAAGATGTGTTCTGTGCGGATACTGCGGCAGATATTGTCCGCATTTCTGTTTGAAGATTATATGATACCTTTGTATAAAAAAATTTAAATAATATCTTCCGTAAACTGGGATAATAATAGCGGAGAAAAATGTTAAGGTATATAATTAGGATAAGAGACGTACATCTGAAAATAACAGAACCGTGATACCAAAATGTACAGACAGGGGGACGCTGTTATGAAAAAGAAAGTTCAGGAGTATTGCATTGAGTGCGGCGAAATTACTGAATTCCTGTATGATGGCGAAGAATGGTTGTGTAAGAATTGCGGAAGTCACAATTCGCAGGGTGTAATGAACGACTCTATTCCATTAAACAACGATGACGAGCAGGACCGGGCGTAGACCTTGCGTGGTCAGGCAGTTGCTGAGGTGCATGAATGAGGATAATGGGGCTGGATCTTGGTGAAAAGACGATTGGCGTCGCGATGAGCGATCCGCTGGGTATTACCGCCCAGGGAGTGGAAGTCATAAGAAGAACCAGAAAAGAGAAAGAGCGGGAAGAATTAGCCCGCCTGATTCGGGAATACGAAGTGGATGAAATTGTTCTGGGATATCCGAAGAATATGAATGGGACGCTCGGTGAAAGAGCGAAGTTGACGGAGGTTTTTGCCGAAGAGCTTCGTGAAGGCTATTTACTGCCGGTGAAGTTGTGGGATGAACGGCTGAGCACCATCGGAGCCCAAAGGGCCCTGCTGGAGGCAGATCTATCCAGAGCAAAGAGAAAAAAAGTTATTGATAAGATGGCGGCAGTATTCATTCTCCAGGGATATCTCAATAGCAAGTGAACGGAAATTGAGATACCATTTGACTTTCTTTTCCTGCCAAGGTAGAATTACAATATCTGATTTGAAGAGGTGATACATATGTCCGATGAAATTAATAAGCAAGATGATCTTGATGATGAAGAGGTTTTTGATGTCATTGTCTTAAATGATGACGAAGGAAATGAAAACGAATTCATGCATCTTGCCACCCTCGAAGTTGAAGGCAGTACGTATTTCGTGCTTCTTCCTGTTGAAGAAACAGAAGAAGACGAAGAGGAAGCCGAAGCCATTATTCTGAAGCTTGGCAAAGATGAAAACGGTGAAGACATGCTCATGGATATCGAAGACGATGAGGAATGGGAAAAAGTCGCCGATGCCTGGGAAGAAATGGAAGACGAGTTTGACGAAGAATAAGCAGAAAATTTGTTCTTAAAAGTCATAAATAATTTAGAAACTCACGCTGGAAAGCGTGAGTTTCTTATTGACGAAAAAAAAGGTATAATAGCACATGATAGGGTTCTGATGCAATCGATCATTGTTTCAGTCGTCCAAATTCTAGGATAAGGAAAGAGAGAGGTAAAGTGAGGAGAAAACGCCGAAAGGCTCCTGTAAAAAGAAAAAATTATATGATTGGCATTGTTTTGGTTTTGCTGCTTGTGCTGTTAGCCGGCGGATTATGGTGGTCAGGAAATTTAAAGCCGGTCTCCGATTCTTCCGATAAAGTTGCCTTTGTTCTGGAGCCTGGCATGAATGCCTCTGAAGTTGCAGCCAAGCTTGAAACTGACCATTTGATTCGCGAGGCAAATGTGTTCCGTCAGTTATGCAGGATGAACCAAGCTGATGCTAAGTTGGTTGCAGGGTTATATTATCTTTCGCCTTCCATGAGTGCCAGGGAGATCCTGGATACACTGATGAAAGGACCGGAACCGGAAGTTGTCCGGATTACGATCCCGGAAGGATATACAGTTGCCCAGATTGTCGCTAAGCTCGCCGAGAATAGCTTGGGCACGAAGAATGAATTTTATGACGCTATGAAACGATTTGATCAGGATGACTACAGTTTTTTGGCAGATATTCCTTCGGGTGAAAACCGGCTGGAAGGCTTTTTGTTCCCCGATACGTATTTTTTTGATAAAAAAGCCACACCCTCAGAAACCATTGATCGATTTTTACAACGTTTTAAACAGGAGCTGACATCTGAGACCACGAACCGCCTGGCAGAACGGAATGTGTCTGTTTTTGAGTGGCTCATCAAAGCTTCCCTCGTCGAGAAAGAAGCGAAGAAAGCTGAAGAAAGACCACTGATTGCAGGTGTTTTTGAAAACCGTCTGAAAATTGACATGCCGCTGGAATCCTGCGCAACGATTCAGTATATCTTGGGTGAAGTCAAACCGGTGCTGACCATTGCGGATACCCAGATCGATTCTCCGTATAATACGTACCGGAATACCGGGCTGCCTCCCGGACCGATTGCGAACCCGGGTCATGCTTCTTTACAGGCCGCCCTTTACCCGGAAGATACCGACTATTTCTTCTTTGTCGCCAAAAATGACGGATCACATGCTTTTGCTGTTACCTATGAGGAACATTTAAAAAATGTAAGCATCTATCAATAAAAATAGTTCATTGATTGTTTAAGCGTTTAAAATAAATACAGCGGAGTAACTGATGAATAAACCGGAACTCCTGGCACCTGCCGGGGATTTTGAAAAGTTAAAATTTGCGTTTGCGTATGGTGCTGATGCGGTATATGCAGGAGGGGCTTCGTTTGGCTTGCGGGCTTATGCCGGGAACCTGAATGATAATGAACTTAAGTGGGGAGCCGAATATGCGCATAGGCTTGGCCGGAAAATCTATATTGCCGTTAACATTTTTGCGCATGAACAGGATTTTGCCGGACTTAAGGATTATCTGATCAGATTAACGGAGCTTGAAATTGACGGGATTATCGTCTCTGATCCCGGGATACTGTCCCTGGCCCGAAAGGAAACGCCGGATCTGGCCGTCCATTTGAGCACGCAGGCCAATTGTACGAATGCAGCCAGTGCCAACTTCTGGTTTTCCCAGGGCGTGCGCAGAGCCGTACTTGCAAGGGAACTTACACTGGAAGAACTAAAAACCCTCTGTCCCCAAGCCCAAGGCGAATTGGAAATCTTTGTCCATGGAGCCATGTGTATGTCGTACTCGGGACGCTGCCTTCTGAGCAATTACCTCACTGGTCGTGACGCCAACCACGGAGAATGTACCCATCCCTGCCGCTGGGGCTACGCGCTGGTCGAAGAGAAGAGACCCGGACAGTATTTTCCGTTGGAGGAAGATGTCAGGGGAAGCTATATTTTTAACTCCCATGATCTTTGCCTTCTGCCCCATTTGCCTTTATTAAAAGATTTAAATCTGGCAAGCTATAAAATAGAAGGTAGAATGAAAAGCGCCTATTATGTAGCGAGTACGGTCAAAGTATATCGTGAAGCTTTGGACGTCCTGTGGGAACAAGGAGAAACAAAATTTAGAGAAAAAATTCCCTCCTGGCTTGCTGAAATGGACAAGGTGAGTCACCGTGACTATTCGACCGGATTCCTTTTTGGAAAACCGGGGGCTGAAGCGCATAACATTGAGACTTCCAATTATATTCGCGAATACAGTTTTGTTGGAAGAGTGCTGGAACAAGAGGAATGCGTGGCAATCGGGAAGGGAAGTGAATGCGGTTGTTGGATAGAGCAGCGTAATCATTTCCGGGAAGGTGATGAAGTTGAAGTACTTGTCCCGGAAGGTGACCCGTGGACATTTAGAGTGAACGGCCTCTGGAATTTGGACGGAGAGGAAACCGATGTGGCGAGGCATCCGCAGCAAAAACTGAAGATCGCAGCTCCTGAGCCGTTGAAGCCTTTCAGTATCCTGCGCAAAGTAGTGCCTGCCCGTTCGTAATTGTTAGTAATCCGGAGGATTTGCAATGATAAGGATGGTTTCAAGGAACAGCAATCTAAAATAACAACGGTGCATAAAGACGGTGCATAAAGACACAGGAGAAAGACCAGATGAAAAAAGACGAGAATATGGAAGACGAAAATCTTAAAGCGAAATTAATTGCTGAAGAATCCCATATCAGCTGGGAAGATTCTGATCTGCTGGTCAAAGCAAGGATTCTTCGCTCGGATATTCAGCTTTTGGCCAAATATGTCGAAGGACTTGGTCACCTGGGTGTGATCACAACGACCGATAAAGTCAACGGTGAAGTTATGATCCAAACGACTAGGCATTGCTGGCCGGAGTTGGAAAAAGCACTCTCAACACTTCCTTTACAAATTGAGATTTTATCGCAATTGGAATTTGAGATTTCCTTGAACTCAAATTAGATATTCTATCAGAATCTTGTTGTTCTGAGAAAAATCCTATACTATTATAGTGTTATGGGCGATACGAGAAGAGTAGGAGAGACTTTCCGCATGAAAAAACACTGGCTGGCTGTCATCGGTGAAAATGAATTGTCAATAGCCACAATTGCTGTCGGAAAATCTAAAGAAATTGAGATACACATGCATGCATCATACAAGGAACCGGGCGGTAAAAATATTGGCTATGCCGTGCCGGCCGGTTATGATGTTTCGGGTCTGAAGAACTGGCTTCAATACCAGCGGATACCGCTCCATAAACTAAAAATTGCCGTTTCGGGTCAAGGATTAATTACGACCATTATTACACTGCCGAATATGGCGGATCAGGAGCTCGAAAAATTTATTGCCGGAGATATGGATGAATATCTTGAACGGTATACCGATCATTATATTGTGGACTATCGCATCCTGAAAAAATATCAGGAAAACGGGGTACCCATGTTAAAAGTCCTCCTGGCAGCTTTCCCGGCCGAAAAAATGAAGCAGGTTCAGTCGTTCTGCCGGGATCTTGGGATTGAACCCAAGACGGTGGATCTTACTGCGGATTGCCTGGCCAGAATTTATTCTTTTTTGGCAGAAAGAATGCCTGCTCATGCTCCCCAGGAAAATACGGAACAAGGACAAAACAGCAACGATTTCGCGATTGTCTCCTTAAATCCGGGGCTGATTGAGTTTGTACTGCTGGAAAATGGAAGCTTCTTTTTGTATACCGATTTAAAAGTTAATACGGACGAGAAAACCGTCCATGCAGAAGAAGCTCTCAATGCGGATGAAAGAAATCAAAATGCGGGTAGAACAGGCAATACCGAAAAACATGCTTTTTCCGAAGACTTGCCCCAATCAACAGGCCAGGAACCTTCTGATCTGTTAGATGAATTAATTGGGCTGGAGACTAAAGACGACGAATATCCGCAGCTCGATTTTTATAAGGTTCAGAACCTGCGGAAGAATCAAGAAACATTATCTCTGGAGGAATTAGAAGCCGCGGAATTCTATTATTCCAAGCTGGAATTCGTCAAGTCGGTCAAAGAAAAAGATGAGTTTGTCCTGGAAGATTTATTTGTACCTTACGAACTATTGGACGAGGAATTACCTATCTCTTCTACATATCAGGATTTAGAAAAAGAAATGGCCGCTAAAGCTGATAAAAAAGCTGACCTTAGTATGTACAGTTCGCCGAAAGAACTTTCCGATATTTCCGGTAAATTAGATTTAAGCCCGATCATATCCGCATTATCCAAGCTATTGAACTTCTATTCCGACCGTCATGCCGGAAATTCGGTAGGGACAATCTATCTGACCGGAGAGTACTGCCTCTGGCCGGGACTGGAAGAATATTTTCGAAAAAGTTTACGGATCAACACCGAAACGGGCTTCCCGAATAACTGGGGGCCGCTGTTTAAGGCGGATGGGGACACAGGCCTAGCGGAAAACTGGCAGAAGTATGGCAGTCTGTACGGACTCGCCTTACGTGAAGATATACACTAGCTGGAGGGGAAGATGAACGAAAGAACACAGTTTAATTTTGCGCTGCGCTGGGAAATTGAAGCCGGCAGCGGAAAACAGCCTGTTCGAAGAAAGCTTAGCGTCGTTGTTAGGATAATCGCTGTTTTTTTTGCTGTCATCATTCTAGCCTCCCCTTGGGTTTGGCAGCAAAAACTGGCCTTGGATTTAGAAAGGATTGAAGCCAGTATTCAGTCCTACAATGAAGTTGCTGCTGTCATGGCAGAAAACGACAGGCTCCGTTCCCTGATCACTGATCAGCGCAGCTTTCTGGAGCTTGGGACAAAGGGATCAATCAGCAATCCGGCAGTTGTAAGGAGTCAAATAGGCGGATTTCTGCCGGGAGACACGCAGGTCACTTCTTTTTTGCTTCAGGTGGATAATACGGTCCAATTGCAGCTGATCCTGCCTGAATCAGTAAATATCCGTAGTTTAGAAAATATTTTTATTAATTCCGGTAGGTTTGATAGTTTTGATATCCAGACGATTTCATTGAATGACAGGGGACAGACGTTAAATCTCGCTCTGAAACTGAAACCGTAGGAGAAATAGAAACGATGCGTATGAAGAAAAAAGGCATTTTAATAACAGGCCTGATCATTCTGCTCGGGATAGGTTATATCTATCTGCTGGCTGGTCAGTTTGGGGTGCTGCAGAAGAATTCAGCTCAGATCTGCGAACGCGAGGCTTATCTGGTGACGTTGCAGAACAATTACATCAATTTGTCCGGGCTGAAACAGGAACAGACGGATTTAACAGTTCAAGCTGCTGAACTGGATCTGACCGTTCCGAAAAATCTGGTCAAACCGGATATGATGGTCTTTGTTTTCAATCTGGCCAAAGACAGCGGGATCAATTCTCGGGATCTGACTTTTGAAGAGATGAAAGATGAAGGCAGTTATTCTTCTCTGGCTATGAATTTCTCCTGTACGGGGCCAACCGCCAAAATCTATGCCTTTGTGGAACGGCTTCGCAAGGTAAGTCAGTATAATCTGGCGCTGGACAGCATCCAGGTAGCCGAAGGCGAAGAGGATACGGCTGCAGCCAGGATTAGGATCATTGCTTACGGATACAAAGAATAAACGATTATTTGGAGCCATTAGAAAATTCATAGAACATTTTAGCCAAGAGCGCTTCAGATTTGAGGCGTTTTTCATTTTGCTACAAAATGTCGATCCCCTAATCGCTTAGCCAATCACAGTCCTTATATTTGTCTGACTGAAAAATTTCCGGGTCAGGATAAGCAGTATTCTTTTGCTCCGCGCATAGTAATTAAAAGAGCATGCGTAAGGAGTTGAAGGATTAATGATTGCTGAAGCTTTTCTTGTCGGGCTTGCCTTATCGGTGATTAAGGGCGTTACCCTGCTGGTATCATATATTAATAATAATGCGTTCCCCCAGCCGTTAGGAGAAAGGGAGGAAGCCGAATATCTGAGTATCCTGGCGGACTACAAAAATGCCGGAAATTTTTCCAATGAACTTGTCGCGGAAAACGCGCGAAATAAACTGATTGAGCATAATCTGAGGCTGGTCGCGCATCTTGTAAAAAAATATGACGGAACCGGAGCGGACAGTGACGATCTAATTTCGATCGGGACCATCGGCTTAATCAAGGGCATCAATACGTTCAACACAGAAAAGGGAACCAGACTCGCCACCTATGCGGCACGCTGCATCGAAAATGAGATTCTGATGTATTTGCGCTCTTTGAAGAAATCCCGCGGGGAAGTGTCCATTTATGACCCGATTGGTACGGATAAAGAAGGAAACGCGATTAATCTGATTGATGTCCTGGGTACAGATCCGGATGCAATTTCGGATCAGGTGGAAAGTCAATTTGAACAAAGAGTGGTCCTGGAAAAACTCAAATATTTGACAGGAAGGGAACAAACGGTGATAAAACTTCGCTTCGGCCTGATGAACACGCCCAAAAAGACTCAGAGAGAGATAGCCAAACTGCTGGGAATCTCCAGGTCCTACGTCTCACGGATAGAGAAAAAAGCGGTGCAGAAACTGATGGAGGAAATGAAGGATCACCGGGAGAGATAACAACCTGTCAGGTACAACTTGCCTTAAACTTGCAAGAAACAGGTTGCTCTTGGATATTGAGCTGATATATAATTATTTGGTAATATTAAATGGAAAGCAGAGGAACCGGTATGCGCGGAATCTTACGACCGGATTTTCAATATGAGATGCTGCAGGATATCCAGGCAGAGGATCTGCAGGCAAATGGCATCAAAGGTTTGATCCTGGATCTGGACAACACCATAACACCTTGGAATGACAGAACTTTAACCGAAGACGTGATTGCGTGGTTTAAAAAAATGAATGACGCAGGAATTAAAGCCTGCATTGTTTCCAATAACAGAGGACCCGAAAGGGTTTCTGCGGTTGCTGATGTGCTGGAAATACTTTATGTTTACAGAGCCAAGAAACCGCAGAAAAAAGCTTTTCTGAGAGGGATTCGGGTCCTGGATATTCCGGAGTCCGAGGTCGCAGTGATTGGGGACCAGCTGTTTACAGATGTTTTTGGTGGCAACAAGCTCGGGCTTAAGACCATATTAGTTTCACCGATCGCTCAAAGAGAATTTCATGGTACGAAAGTCCTGCGTTTTCTGGAACGGTTGGCAGGCAGAAAAGCCAAGTATACCCGCCGTTAAAAACGCCGTTAAAATCTTAAGAATACGTAAGACTTTGTTCTTTGTTTGTCCATTTTCAGATGTCTATGAAGGGGACTGAGAGACGCATGAAGTATGCCATCATCGGCTATCCTGTGGAGCATTCCCTGTCGCCGAAAATGCACGAGGCGGGATTTAAGGCCGCCGGTTTGCCTGCAACCTACGACAGGATAACAGTTCAGCCGACTCAACTGGCTGAAAATATCGGATATCTCAAAAATAACGGCTATGACGGCTGGAACGTCACGTATCCGCTGAAGGAAAAAATCATTCCGTATATGGATGTCCTGACTCCTGAAGCGCAGTGTATTGGCGCAGTCAACACAGTGAAAGTCCAAAACGGAAGATTGGTTGGGCATAACACGGACGGGGGCGGCTTCATTCAGGCTTTGCTGAGTAAGGGTTTCGTTTTTGATGGCAAAGAAGTTGTCATATTAGGGGCCGGAGGGGCTGCCAAAGCCATTGCGGCAGCCCTGGCATCCTTACAGGTAAAGATGCTTATTCTGAACAGAAGTGAGGAAAAAGCTGTGACTCTCGCCCGAAAAGTCAACATGCTCGGCGGAAACGCGGTCTCGGGTATTTTGGCTCCCGGGCGCTGGCTGGAGGTTGTGGATTTGCTGATTCAGACAACCTCGATTGGCATGAAAGACGAAGCGTATACGATTGATCTTCAAGGTCTTAATTCTTCGGCTTGGGCTGTTGATCTGATTTACCATCCAGCCGTTACAGATTTCATGGCACAGGCCGCTGCCTGCGGCTGTCGGTCCATGAATGGCCTGGATATGCTGCTGTTTCAGGGGATCCTTGCCTGGGAGTTCTGGCTGGAGCAGAAGGCTCCGCTGGACATTATGCGCAAAGCTTTACAGGAGAAACTGGGAGATAACAGGGGAGCGGAATGATGGCGAAAAAAAGGAACGGGTACTCATTGATTGAGATCCTGCTGGTGCTTGCGCTATTATCAAGTGCAGCCTTTACTTTCCTTGTGCACATTCCGCAGCAAATGGAGGAACGGAGACTGGAACTCTCAGCGGCAGTTCTGCTTCAGGACTTACGGGAAGTTCAGCAGACAGCATTGGCTGAGAATGTTTGGTATAAAATCAAATTTTCTGTTTATACCGGTGAATATAAGATCTTCAGGCAGGGAGAATTTATCCGCAAAGTCAGCCTGCAGAATGGGGTGCACTTTGCCAATAGTCCTTCTGATCTTACTTTTCGCCCGACAGGGACGCCTGACACCGGTCTGACGGTCATGCTGGCGTCAGGGGATTTAGAAAGAAATGTGATTGTTGCGCCTGTGATGGGCAGGATCAGGATGGAATAGAGAGGTGAAATTTCGTGTCCGATAGCCTGAATTCGATACCCCAAAATATTGTACTTATTGGCTTTATGGCTGCTGGAAAAAGCAGTGTCGGCAAGCTTCTGGCCAGGGAACTCCGCTGGGAATTTATGGATACGGACAGCGAGATCGAAAGAGTGACAGGGTTGAAAATCCCGGAAATTTTTCAAAAATACGGTGAAGCAAGGTTCCGGTCGGAAGAAAATCTGCTGGTACATAAGATTTCCGGATTTACCGATACAGTTATTGCCACTGGCGGAGGAACGGTTTTAGATCCGGAAAACTGGAATATTCTCCACGGACTTGGGAAGTTGGTTTACCTATATGTTCCATTGGAGATTGCTTTACAGAGAGCAAAAGAACATCACGATCGGCCGCTTCTTTCCAGCAGCGAGCCGGAACAAATAGAAAAGCTCTGGAGAGACCGGGAAGTGATTTACAGAAAGGCGCCTATAACGGTTGACACATCGGATAAAGATGTTCAAACCGTTGCGGCGGAGATCCTCGAACTGCTGAAAGGAGAACACATTACAGCATGATACAGAGAATAGATGTCAGTGGAGGACACGGTTACCCACTGTTACTGGGAGCCGCTTTGGACGAGCTTGGCGGTCATTTGAAAACAGCATACGGCACGAGCGGGCATTATCTTCTCATCACGAATGATGTTGTGGCCAGATACTATGCAGATAAACTTTTGGACGGAATGAAGGACTTAAAGACCGATTTGATTACCGTTCCTGACGGTGAACAGGAGAAATCACTGGACAGGATCAGTAAATTGACGGAACAGGCGCTGCAATTCAAAGCGGACAGGGACACTGTGGTGCTGGCCCTCGGCGGAGGGGTGATCGGGGATTTGTCTGGATTTTTTGCAAGTATTTTTATGCGTGGAATGCGTTACATCCATATTCCGACCACCTTGCTGTCCCAGATTGATTCGAGTATTGGCGGCAAGGTGGCGGTGAACCATCCTTCCGGTAAAAACCTCCTGGGGTCTTTTTATGCCCCCCAGGCCGTCTGGACGGATTTTGACACCTTGCAGACACTTCCGTGGAAAGAGATGCGGAACGGGCTTGCCGAAACCATTAAACACGCGCTTGTCGCTGATCCGGATTTGTTTGAATTCATCGAAGAACATGCTGAAGCCATCAAAGGATTGGACTACAAGATCATCAAGGAAATGTCCCTGCGGTCTCTGGCTGTCAAAGTTAAGATTGTCACTGAGGATGAGAAAGAAAAGGGAAACAGGATGCTTCTGAACCTCGGACACAGTTTCGGGCATGCTCTGGAGACAGAGGAAGCCTATCAGGGTGTTATGCACGGCGAAGGGGTCAGTATTGGGATTGCCGCTGCAGCCAATCTGTCCAAAGAAAGAGGTTTGGTTAACGACAAACAGCTTGACAGAATCCTGAATCTCTTAATGAAAATGGATCTGCCCACTACGGCCAAAGCGCATGACCGGGCAGTACTGCTTGGACACATGTCTGCAGATAAGAAGAATAAAGCCGGTAATAAGGTGCTGATTCTGCCGGTCGGCATTGGGAGATCGGTCATCGCTGCAGACTGTAACGATGAAGAAATCCTCAGGGCCTGGGAAAAAGTCATCCGATAGATCAGATCAATGGGAAGAAGTGATTTCAAGGCAATTTATCATGTCAAAAAAACATAAATTGGCAAAAAATGAACCTGTCAATGTCGGTCAAGTTTTGTAAAAAAAGCCGGTTTAAATTTTGTAGGATGATAGCGGTTGGTGTGTCCCAAACACACGTGGAGACGGTTATGGTGAAATAGCCTAAAATCAAGCGGTTCCGGCGATTTTAATAGAATATTCCAGTGTATTGTATGTTCCCGTGGACGAATGTTTCACGGGATTTTTTTTTGGGTCTAACTTTTTCTCAAATTAAACGAATGCGCGGAAAGGAGAGGCATTTTGATTATAAGATCAATTCCCAAAACGATGGGACAGCCATCCCGGAAAGCTTAAGCCGATTATCACGAAGAGGGGACGAAAATCAATTTTACCATAGGTAAAATGCCCATCGATTCAACCTGGGCGTACATGGTGGGCGAGATGGCTGCAGGAGAACAGAGTTGAACTGAATGCCATGAATACACCGCAGTTTCTTGCCTGGCTGGAAGGAAAACCCAGAGTTTACGATAAAGGCAAAGTGATACCGCCCGAAAGGTTCATGCGGGAGAGCCTGGACCACAGCCTTCGGAATAAACTCGGCCAAAAGATTACGGCGGAAATATTGGAACAGAATCACTATACCGCTCAGGTAGCGGAAGCTCTCCGGCAGGTTAAAGAGAACTGTCGTGATCGTCAAACCCGTCTGGAGGAGACCGTGCAGGCGGAACCGGCAAAGGAACCGGTCAACCGCTGGAAGGATGTCGTGGAGGGCGTGTCCGAGGATATGATTAAAAATTGCCGGTCTTGAAGATTACTAAGCTAGCTTAGTAATCTCAAAACAGCCAAATTTTTGAACAGAGTACCTTTTTAGGGGTTTAGAATAGTAAACATACTTGCAGAAAAATTATCTGGCAATGCAGTAACTATATTAATAACGGGAGAAATCTTCCATTACAAACCACTCGGACTATGAACTGGCAGGAATCCATGCCGATGAGGGTATAACCGGCACCAATATTAAGAAATGTGATCAGTTCAATAAAATGATTGAAGATTGCAAAGCCGGAGAAATAGATATTATTATTACAAAATCAATATCAAGGTTTGCCCGGAATACCTGGATTGCCTGGATTGCCTGAATTATGTAAAGATGCTCAAAGATTTAGGTATCGGCGTTATTTTTGAAAAAGAGAATATCAATACTCTGGACAGCAAAGGAGAAGTGTTGCTTTTCATTCTCAGTTCGCTGGCACAAGATGAAAGCTGTTCGATCTCTAAAAACTCAACTGGGATATAAGGCGAAAATTTGAACAGGGTAAAGTTACGGTCAATCATACAAAGTTTCTAGGCGATGACAAAGATGAAGACGGAAACTTAATCATCAATGAAAAACAGGCTAAGATAGTAAGATGGATTTACAACGATTATCTTAACGGCAAAGGGCCGAATATGGAGGAGAGCCATCCTCCTATTATTGATAAAGAAATATGGGAAGCAGTTCAACTGGAGATGGAGAGAAGGAGAGCTTTTGCCGAGAAACACCAGATTCAAAATTGGTAGTCAGCCTGCTGGATGGGTCTGAAATCGAGTGTAAAATTGAATAAATAAGACGGAAAAATATAAAGTTTTATTATGTTTTTCATAGAACGACAAAATTCTCACTTTTCTTATTATATAATGGATGCCATGGAATGGTAATTTATCCATAAAATAGAAACCCATAAATCAATTGCTTCTTGCCGGAAGTGATTTACGGGTTGGCAAGCACTATAACTCTAGATTACGTTGCTTTGCTATTTTATTATAACATACTATCATTTAGATAAAAATTGATTTTTTTGACTCAAAGGATTTGCTTTATAAAAATGTTAGTCAACACCCATAAAATAAAATTTGGTTAAAAGAGGAGAATGTATATGAGCAAAAAGAAAAATATCTTCATTACTTTTATTTTAGGAATATCATTAATTATGCCTGTTCCGTTATATGCCCAAACGACTAGTAGTCAAGAAGATGGGGTTACCATAAACAATACTCCAGCTGCTTCTGTAACAGTTGAATTTAATAAGAATGATAATGGAAAAAAAGCAAAAAGTACTGACTCTTCGCAACTATCTGCAAGCGATTGGATTGAAATTGTTGATATTGCATATGATAGTTCTTTAGACTTTGATTACATTTTTTCTCAAAATGCAGAAGCAGATGCGTATACGGATGTAACTTGTTGGGACCCATTTGCAAACGTTCAGGCTACAATAGCGAATCACCTTCTTCTATGGAAAAATGGTCATATTTGTACTAGAGCTGATAATACAATTAGTGGACCAGATGTAAGGTTGGAAACATCTTGTATAACTTACTCTGTTACGACAGGTGACTACTTTTCTAAACATGTAACCATTTAGTTTATGATGCAATAACCGGTCAAAAGAAATTTGATAGAAATACGTCTGAGGCTGGAACTTACTAAGGTACTGTCAATAATTTTTCGCAAATTTAGTTTTGCTTGGTAGAAATCTTTAGTTATATGTTGACCCCAGAGTAAGACTTGACATGGGGGCGGCGGATGCTACCCTTAAGCACGGGATGGGGCTTACCCAAAAGGAATACATCAATCTGAGCCACATCCCTCGACCCATTGAAGCATCCGACGTGGGGTCCCATGTCAAGTCTTCCCGAGAGTGTTCCTGGTTAACTGCCGGAACTTAACCGGCTAGACTGGCTTCTTTGTTCATTTCCTCAAGATGCCTCATACTCATATAGAGTTTTGTTCCCCAGGCCTTGCTGGCTACATATCTCAGTCGTGCACAGACCAGCATCAATGCTGAATTGCCGTCTGGAAATGTACCCACAACACGGGTTCTTCGGCGGATCTCACGGTTCAGTCTTTCGATGACATTGTTACTACGAAGTTTAGTCCAGTGTGCTTGAGGAAAATCCATATAGGTCAAGGTTTCCAAGATGCTATCTTCAATCTTCTTAGCTGCTTCCTTTAACTTCATGTCTCTAAGCTTGGTTACTACTGCGGCAGCCTTCTCCTTGGCTGCGTCTTTATCTTCCTGGGCATGTATTGCCTTAAGCATCGCCGCTACTTCTTTCATTTTCGATCGCGGCGTTACAGAGAAGACATTCCGGTAAAAGTGAACATTACAGCGTTGGAATTTTGCTTCGGGAAAGGTTTCATTCACCGCTTCCAATAATCCCAGACATTTATCACCGATAAATAACTGAACTCCTGTGAGTCCGCGTTCCTTTAAGCTTTTGAGAAATTCTTGCCAACTTGCTTTATCTTCTTTCATTCCTTCGGCTGCACCTATTACTTCTCTGTGTCCATCTTCATTGACAGCTAGTGCTACCAGTATCGCTACGTTCTCGTATTCCCCGCCCCAGTTGCGTTTGAGATAGATGCCGTCGACGTAAACATAGGGATATTTGCCTTGTAACGGTCGATTGCGCCATGTTTCGATGTGGCCGTAGGCTTTCTTGTTTAACTGACTGACTGTTCCGGCGGATACCTTGGTTCCCCAAAGTGCTTCGGTGATGTCCTCCACACGACGGACTGAAACACCTGCTAAATACATTTCGATTAGCGCTTCTTCTACTGAGCTTTCACGACGCCGGTAACGCTCGATAATTGCTGTCTCGAAGGCCACACCTTTTAGTTTTGGCATCTTTAATTTGACTTCTCCGGAGGTCGTCGTCAGGTTTCGCTCATAATGCCCGGAACGGTATCCTTTTCTTTCTTCAGAACGCTCATACCGTTCAGCATTTGTTAACTCTGCTGCTTCCTGATCAAGCAAATTGTTGAGGGTTTCCTCCACACTATGGCGTACTAATTCTTTTAACTCTTGCTTTATTGCCCCTTCATTTAAGTGTATAATTTTCTCAGACATATTCGCAGCTCCTCCTTGGTAGATTTTGTGTGTGGTAACCTTATTTTACCAAGCAGTTGCGTTTATGTCCTTATTTTTAGGACAATTTATGAATTTGCGAAATTAATGATACCTTATCGATGAAGAATATTACAATTTAAAATAACCTGCAAAGTATATTAATTGATTATAAACCGCTAACAAGTTAGCGGTTTATGTTTTGCCGAAAACGGAGCAAAAAGATATATGGGAGAGAAGGAAAACTATGGAAAAATGTCGAATGAATGAAAATATATAATATGTTAGGAAGTGATTGGGAAGACCGTTTGGACTTAATAATTGATAATAAGAGAGACAGTACAAGAAATGATCACTAGTCTAAGGGGCCGACGTCCTGTCGGCCTCTGGATATGGGGGCGCATCGGGAATACCTGGACGTTAGTGCGCCATGCAAAGCTTGGTACTTCTTGCAAGGTGAAGCGTACACTGAGAACCATATAAAACCTATTGGGCTTGGGCCATTATTTGAGGCCCTGCCAAAAGGAAGTTTCACTTATTTGAAGTTGTTTTTGCCTGATTCTTTCCCATAAATTCTTTGGAATTTCTTTACTAATGGCATGGCTTATCTTCGTTCTTAGAACGGTCCCATCAATCAATACCTTTTCATAATACCAATGGTCAGTATTTCGAATCATCACCCAACCATTTTTATCGCAGTAACATTTTAAATCTCCAAATTTTGGTGCCATATTTATAAACCTAAGAGTTTACGAATTTCATCATCATTGTCACAAAGCAAAACTTTTAAAACATAGGGAAAGTGATATTTACGGTTCGGTGATTGAAGAAAAAGTTGAGAGCGATCCATGTAATCTTTAGAATATAATTTGAGGTCTTCAATTAAATCGCAGGCAGCTAAATCTAAAGTTAAGTTATTTGAGTACAGTTCCATAGAATCCAAGGCAAGAGTAATTGAATCATCGTCTTCCTGAATAATTTCAGGGTTTAATTTATAATCTTCTAAGACCATCTTTAAAAGATCTACTCTGAGCAAGGCAACTTGTTCTGTCTGTTTTCTATTTATAATAGTAGGATTAAAAGAGTTAAATACAGAATCATAAAGAGTAGAAAATTGGTTTCTAGCCTCAGTGAATTGTAGTTCCGATAACATTGTCATTCCTCCTTCACCTCCAATATATCATATGATGTACATTGTGTATAGTATGACCATTATGTACATAATATATAAATTATTTGGGGGGACACTTACATAATAGCGCATTCCCAAAATCGAGAATATGCAGTAGTAACCAGACTTCGGGAATACGCGGGACGTTCTACGATTGTGCAAACACCGCGCCGTCCATGGTGCGGTGAATGAATAGCACAGGTGCTTCGTATACATAGAACAAGGAGAAAGAGAAAATGAAAAATGCATTTCATATATTTTTAATAACATTGACAATAGCAGGTTTACTGTTAGGCTGCAGCAGCAAAAACATCACCAGTGTAGATAATTCCAAGCCTTCAGTGCTTGTGGAACCATTAGAACAGGCTTTAAAATTACCAGATGATAAACTGGTAGATAAGTTCTGTGCTGGCGTAGATCTCTGCCTGGGTGATAGCTTATTATTTGACAACGGTAAAGATATTTCTTCCGAAACATTATTTACCTTTTTCTGCTATATAACCTCTAGTCAAGAATATGGACAGGATTACCAAAATAAATGGGAAAATAAAGATAATAACAATTACAGAGTGCCAGTGGCTGATATCAAAGAAATTTTGAACCGATATTTTGATGGCATTAATTTTGACTCTACTCAAATTAATGGTTATCAGGCGCAAACGGAAGAGATTGTCATCGGTGGCCTTGGAGGATTCGGCGGAGGGCGATTCCCGGAACTTATTAAGAAAGAACAACTGAATAATGATACTTTGAAGCTAACGGTTGATTATTATGATGATCAGTATAAAACTGTTTTTTACACTAAAGCATATACCATTCGATTTACTGCTAATGGCTATCAGTATCTAGCCATTAAAAAGGTATTTGCGAAGGAATAAAGACAGAAGATATTTATCATAAAGGTGAACTTCATATTAACTATATTCTCCAAATATAGGAGGCACCTGAGTGAACACTAATAAACATATGATTTTGAAAAATGGCGAGGATATTACCTGTGATGTAACTTTTTGCAAGTACAATTCATGTGAAATTATTAAAATGGCGTATGTGAGCTTTAAATACTGACGACCGGTCGGGTCTAAAATAAGAATACCGCTAATTCTTATTAAAAGCTCAAACAATTTGTAAGGATCGATTAAAGAGTCTTGATAGGGCAGGGGCCTTATATTATTTTATTTTGATAAGCCAGGGAAATATTAATAATTTCATTTTTATATAGATTTGAAAGTAAAAAGACATATTGAAATTTAGATGAAAAGAAAGTATTATTAAAATAAGGACTTGTGAAATATATCACTTATTAAAAGAGGGGAAACTTGAAACAATGAGATCTCTTAATCAAAATGTAATATCCTTTTAAATTAGTAGATATTTTATCTAATTGACCTATAACGATGAAATAATTAATCGTATCGACTGGCGTGTTTAATCGAAAATCCCAGAACTCATTTTCCATTTATATTTATATAATTGAATAATTCTAAATATGAGGATTAAAATTACTTTATATTTAATCAAACGAAAATTATCAAACTATATCCTAAAGTTTAAGCGTTGCAATTAGACCAGAATCTGGTTACAAATCACAAAAGAACTAAAATTGCCTCGATATTGATTAACTCAAATAAGCGTACAAATATTCCAAGGTACAAATACCTTACCCAATATATTTTAACGCCTTACAGGGCAAATATGAGGCTGCTATTCAGAAGCATTTTGGGGCAAAAAACAGTAAGAAAACAGAACAGCAATTATTACGATAAAATATAGAAAAAAAGACCGATAAAGTAAAATAGGCCAGGCAGAGAAAGCGGAGATAGAAATAAAAAAATACAAGCGCCATGAAAAAGATATGCGAGCGACAATAATGTAGGTTATATAAATAAGAAAGCCACAAAATAAACAGAAGCTTAGTGAAACAAGAATCCAAACAAGAGCAAATGCTGATTACAAACCTCAATGCAGAATCCCATCTTTGCATTACACTTTACTTTACATAATATTTATTATCGGACGCATAAGAATTTTATAAGACAAATGGTGTAGCTGTAAAGAATAGTTTGAATATTTTCATAAATAACCCTCCTCTTAAACGACTACTTTTTACCGTATATGCATCGTCGTCAGCAATGTTTGTGCGGCGAACGGTATTCCTTATTATTACGGACAAAATACGATTACCTACGTTGGCTGCGTGCTGATCGACTAGCTGTTTAACTGACTGTTATATTCCCAAACTTTTAACCAGGAATATGGATTGATCCATTTGCCATTCGGCAGTTCGATCCCGAAATGCAAATGATCAGGAGTTGTAATTGCATCACCTGTGTTCCCCATTGTTCCGATCAGTTCTCCTTTGGAAATACTGTTCCCGACAACCAATGCTTCATTGACCGTGTCCAGATGGGCATAGTAATAATAGTTTCCGTCCTGGCCTCTTACGCCGACCCTTTCTCCACCAAGTCTATTCCATCCAATTCTTTCCAGCGTGCCATTGCATACACTGAATATTAGCGTACCCTTCTGATTAAAAACATCTGTACCTTCATGCTTTCGCTGTCCCCCCTCCCTATCGGCACCATAGGTATCTGTATAATGCGAAGATTCCTGAAGCGGGAACTGATATTCTCCCGGGGTAAAGAACAGATACTGATCAAGTAAATGACGGCAGTATTTTACTTGTTTGAATTCTTCACTATTTAGTTCGGACCAGTCAAGGTTATTGAAGTTAATTCCATTATCCAGCTGCTGAACGAGGTGATTTGCTGTTGGACCGCAAACATGAATAACAGCCACATAGTCCTTCCATGAGTCCGGTTTTACTTTCTGAAAATGAATAACAACTTCCGAAGATATAAGTGAAAGATCGCTATAGTCGTCTGATTTTGATTCATCATGGATAACTACTTGCTTGACAATAATGGCGCTGATAGCAATCATTACAAAAATGATCAATATGATAGAATTAGGCCATATTGTCTTTCTGAATTGTTTAATGAGTTTCATATGACAATAACCTCCATAGTTGTATATATGGAGGTTATATTAAAATATAGACTAAAACATAGGCAATATAGAAACATAATTAAAGTTCGTAAGAATTGAAAGATCGTTATCGTTAATGATAAACTAAATTCTAAATTATGACCGAACCGGAATATAGATCACCTGTCCTGGTTCAATATACGTGCTGCGTAGGTTATTATAGCGCATGGTTTTATCCACCAGTGCACTGATATCACTGCTGTAGTTGGATTCTGCAGCAAGTTCCCACAACGTATCTCCCTGTTGTATTGTGATCGCCTTATATGATGTAGGGTTGGAATTTTCAGCAGTTAGATAATTTACCACCAGAGACATTAAAAGTGCAGCAATAATTGTTAGGCACAGTCCCAATACAAATACAATTTTAGTTGAATTTCTTCTATAACGCATATAGGATCTGGATACTGCAATCATGATCATCAACCTCCATTAGATCAAACATATGTTCTGTTTATGTTTTGATTATAATACGAACAATTGTTCGTGTCAAGAATAATCGCGAACATTTGTTTGCTTTTTTCCAATTTTTATGTTACGATCTAGCTAGCCCAAATATTGATTCAAAATAAATAATCAGGAGGGATGTCATGACTTCGGATCTGTCCTCACGTCAGATGCAGATTTTGGATATTATCAAGAAGGAGATTGCCTTAAAAGGTTATCCCCCTTCGGTTCGTGAAATAGGCGAGGCTGTTGGGCTCTCATCAAGTTCGACTGTGCATAATCATTTGAACATCCTCGAAGAAAAAGGATATATCAGACGAGACCCTACGAAGCCAAGGGCCATAGAAGTCCTCGATTCCTTCGGCGAATATAATTCCAGAAAAATCGTTCACGTTCCGGTAGTCGGACATGTTGCCGCCGGTGAACCGATCCTGGCCATAGAAAACATTGAGGATTCCTTCCCTGTTCCGTATGATATGGTAAAATCAGACACGGTCTTCATGCTCAAGGTTCAGGGCGAAAGCATGATAGATGCCGGTATTTTTGACGATGATTTAATTCTGGTCAGACAACAGCAGAATGCCAGCAACGGCGATATTGTTGTTGCTTTAGTCTCAGACGGCCCGGAAGACGGTGCCACAGTCAAGCGTTTCTACAAAGAAAAGAACCAGATCCGGCTCCAGCCGGAGAATCAGTATATGGAGCCGATTTATTCCGATCACGTAACCATTCTCGGCAAAGTGATTGGACTGTTCCGAGATATCCACTGATACATAATATGTGGGAGAAAGCGAGGGCGCAGCAGAAATATTTATCTGCTGCGCCCTTTTTGGCGGGTAAGACTTGAAGTATTACCTGTATATCATTTTATATGATTATCTTAATTTCAGATAAGAAGAAATTCTTGTTTGAGGTCACCTGATTAAGGATAGACTCCCTTAACTTCCTTTAGAAGATGTGCTCAGGAAAGTCTTCTTTCGGCATCATCTCTGAATTTTTCGAATCCAAGTCTGATCAGTTCATCAAGAAGCAGGCTGTAACTTAAGCCGCTGGCTTCCCACAGTTTTGGGTACATCGAAATTTGCGTAAAGCCAGGCATCGTATTGATTTCATTAATAAAGATTTGCTCGTCTTCAGTAACGAAGAAATCAACTCTGCTTAGCCCCGAAGCGCCGACGGCCTCAAAGGCAGTCACTGCATGGGACTGAAGCTGTTCGATCAATTTCTGGCTCAATATGGCTGGAATGATCAGTTCTGAGCTATTATCCAGGTATTTAGCCTCATAATCATAAAAATCTTTGGCCGGTTTGATTTCACCAGGAATGGAGGCTTTGGCACTTTCATTGCCAAGGACGCTCAGTTCAACTTCCCTTGCCTTTACACCTTTTTCAATCACAATTTTCCGGTCAAAATTTGCTGCGTAGATCAAAGCTTCCAGCAGTTGCTTATCGTCTTCAGCTTTGGAAATACCGACACTGGAACCGAGATTGGCTGGTTTGATAAAACATGGGAAACCAATGCTGTCTGAGATGCGTTTCACCGCTGCTTCGGGTGCAGTATTGATTTCACTTCGAAGCAAGGTAAGGTGCGGCACAATCGGCAGCCCGGCTTCTTTGAA
>Ga0074193_1000754_pt2 | contig 35133 bp, 20 predicted proteins | sample EPASupsiteHSE605_FD_64523 | JGI IMG/M metagenome (GOLD analysis project Ga0074193, IMG submission 64523) | Bioremediated contaminated groundwater from EPA Superfund site, New Mexico - Sample HSE6-05 | ecosystem: Environmental > Aquatic > Deep subsurface > Groundwater > Contaminated ... | reverse complement strand
TGATGGTAATGAATTCTTTCGTAACAGATATTTTTGAAAGAATTGCTAGGGAATCTGCTAGACTAGTTGATATGAATGATAGAAATACGCTTGGTTCAAGAGAAGTACAGACTGCGGTAAGGTTGGTGCTTCCTGGGGATCTTGCTAAACATGCCGTTTCTGAGGGTGGAAAGGCTGTTGCTAAGTTTAATGCTGAATAAATAATACTTTTTGTATTCTCTTGGTTCTCTTTTTTCGATTCTCATCTTGGATTTTTTATTCTCCAAATTTATAATTGATTTAGATCTACCACATTATTATACTTAGATTTATATCATAAATGAATCTAAAATACTTTCAGATTCAATATTAATCTCGAAATGATTTAATCATGATGACGATTAAATAAATTAGCATTCATCATTCAGAGTTTTGCAATTTTGGATTATCTTAATTGGAAGAGTGTCCAAAACCAAATAAATGAATATTGACTATCATGATTATGTCGAAATACTAATTAATACTCTAGAATGGTCAACCAATGAAAGTGTGATCAGATAGAATTGAAATTTTAACAATATGAAAAATGCCACATTTTATTGTATTTTGATGAGTGTATCTATTGATGATGATCAAAGTATGCTTTTACAAATCCTAGCTTTTCATGGGTTAATAAATTCCTTGAACAATACGAATTTTCTTCAATCAGAACACTTTAAAAAGCTTCCATTAAGTAATATTAATAAAGAAGTTTTAACAAAATCCGGGCTAGGAAATCCAGGATATCTTGCTATGATCCTTTATTCTTTGCTTATTATTCCCAAAAATATAGATGAGATTTATCGTTCTGCTCTTAATGATTTAATAAATGATATGGAGTTAAAAGAACTGAGTTTCAAAGGGAAAACCAGGTCAATTGACCATTTGATTTATTTGAAAAAAGCAATATCATCAAATGGTATCATTTTTGAAAATATTGATGGAATCCCATCAGTCCGTTTCTTAGTTAAGAACCCTGAAAATTTCGAAGTCGAATATTCTTTAACAATTTCAACATCTGATGGTGGCCGGATCATGAATTTGATATTGAGCAAAATGGAAAAATACCTTGAAAAAACATTAAAACCCAAATAAACAAACCAGTTTAATACTTAATTGCACCCACAATAGGATCAATCAAAGAAGAAAGAGACAAAACCATAGTATTGAGTACTTTCTACTAACTTTTGTGGATGATGTGTATTCAAAGATATCTGTTGTAGTCACTCTAACCCATAAAATGACTTCTTTCCAAAAACAATAAAACAACAAGAAAGTGTACATTTATCTTAGAAATGGTTCGATTTCATCAAATAGTAAAACACCTCTCTTGAACAATAAAAATCGGCATTAATTTTGTTGCTCTAAAAAATTTGTTCCATCTACAACTTTCTCTGGAGATAAATTAGCTCAAGACTTCCAAGCCTAAAGAGTATGCATGTATGAACAATGTAGGAATGTACATATACACATGTTGTATATGGGTACACACACTCTGAATACCCAAGCGCGAAAACGATTTAAACTTGCGGGGGTCATGTATTGTATGCTGGTTGTGCAACCACAGCGGATTCAGGGCATACACACCATGTATTCTTCATGGAAATCATCTCACAAGAGACAATAGGGGAAGGATTTTGGGGAGATAGTTCCAACAAACAGATCTGATATTATCTATCAGAGCTCTGACAAGAGTTAGCTATGAATTGATCTTGTTAAAATCACAAGACTTCTCCTAAAAAGCCCACCTATTTCACACCTTTCTAAAAACTGGTTTATAATAGGATACTGTGTTATTTTTTTTTAATGAGAATTGTTTTAGGTTCTTCATCCAAGTGGAGGAGAGAAATCGCACAACAAGCTCTCGAAACATCAGTAGAGTTAAGGGTTGCCAACATTGACGAAAAGGCAGTTGTTAGAGGGTCACAGGTTAGCTCTTTTCTTGATCATCCTGCAGTGATTGCAAGAGCGAAAATACAGCATTTGATGAAAGAAGAATTTCAGGGTCCAACTTTAATGCTCTGTTTTGATACGATTGTTGTGTTTGACTCAAAAGTTATGGAAAAACCAGAATCTGAATCAGAAATGTATGAAATGGTGGGAAAGTGGTTAAAAGCCGGAAATCAAGTTATTGTGCATACTGCTGTATCAGTTGGGCTAAATTCTCCCTCTAAAATACTAGAATCCGTTGAAACTGCATCAATTACCATAACAAGAGATCCTACCGAGAACGAATTGAATGAATATTTGCATAAAAAGGATTGCATTTATTCAAGTGGAGCTGTTGTAGTGGAGTATTTGATTGAAATGGGCTTAGCTACAATTGATGGGGATATTAGTATCATTCAAGGTTTCCCCATAGAGAAGGTTAAACAATTCATTAAAGAATTATCTATATAGATACAACTAAAAATGAGAATTTTTGTACCAATCCAGGTTCAGCAAAAATCGTTAGAATGAATCAAAACAAAAACTTGAAATTGCTGGCCAATAAAGATAATAGCAAAGATATTCTTGATGTTTTTGATCCACTATCAGAGTTTAATATTCTATCTTATGTTACTTGGAATGATGAGACATTATCGGTATTATCAAAAGAATGGGCTTTGAGAGGTAAAGATGGTCTTACTCTCCCCGAGTTTGTTCATGTAATGTTGAAAGTTTTTCCGAAACCAGATAGAAGAAATCCATCTCAGAGAAGAGAATGGGTTCAAAAATTACATAATTTCTTTATTCAGATTGATTTTGGTGATGAAAAGCATGTCCAATGGCAGTCATTTTTGTCCTTTATTACATCATTTTGTGTTTTTGATCGAGAAAAGACTAGAGTTGATACAGTGGTTCAATACCATTTCGAAAAAGAGATAACAGATAGATCTGGGAACTTTACAGTTCTCAAGTTTCTGTATGATGCGGGTAATGATCATATAATTAGCTTTAATGCGAATGGTCAAGTCCAGATGTATTCACCATCATCTCTATCCTTGCTTAAAAAGATTCAACTTCATGGCAGGCCTATAAATGCAATATATGATGGTGCAATTATAAATGAAAGATCGCTTTTAGCGGTGTGCTATCCAACAGGAATTCAGATTCTAAGTACTCTCCAAGGGTGCTCTCTTGCTCAAGATATTGAGACACCAGAAGCAACTCATTTTTGTATAATGTATGATCCTAGTACTCATCACTTATTCACAGGATGTGAAAATGGTAAACTGCATTGTTGGCGTGCTGATAATTGGGGAGAGAAACCCTCAAGGATGAATTGGAAATGCTCGTCCTCCATTAAAGTTACCAATGGATCTGCAATAACATGTATTACATTAATTCCCGATTCTGCCAGTTTTGCCACAGGGGATGAAGATGGATGCTTAATTGTTTGGGATAGGAAAAATATAAGACTTATTCATAGAATTCAGGCTCATCATGCTCCAATACATAGCATTGTTCATTCAGAGTCCCTTCATGCTTTAATTACAGCTGCCTATGAAACAACAGTTTGTGCATGGAATCCATTTATTCCATTTATGATTTCCAAAATTGAATGCCCAACAGGAGTAGTTACCGCGATGACTTGTCTTCCAGACTGTCCACATTTAATTATGGCGGATAGGAATGGAAATATGCACATTGTCAACTCCAGAACAATGTCAATAGTGCAGACATTTACGATATCCCCATATGGGCAATTTGTGAATAGAGTTAATCTTACAGAAACATCACAAAAACAACTTTCCAGGTCACTTTTAGTTACAGGGTCATTCCCAGTTACCGCACTTTCACACTGTGGGCCTAGGAAAAGGTTTATTTTGGGAGGAAGAATGATAAGGTTTTATGAGTATGAGGAGAATATTCAACCAATGTTAAGTGATAGAATTCCTATTCGCTCAGCTATGATAAATCATCAGTTTCATGTTATAGCAACTGTTAGTGGATGCAATATTCGGCATTGGGAAACTTCCAATGGAAAAATGAGATGTGTTTTTAGGAAAGCTTCTCCAACAAATATCACCGCAATGTGCTATGATACCCCACAAACAGTGCATTTTATCGGATGCCATGGAGGTGAATTATTGGCAATACATTTTCCTACTGGTCAACAGTTGCATATGGTTGGGAAACATTCGGCTGAAATAACATCAATGCATTTTCTTAAATCGGTTTCTGTTTTAGTTACATCAGGATGGGGCGGATATGTTACACTATGGCAGAATACTCCTAATGGTAGAGTAATTGATCTCTTAACCGAGAAAAAAGATGATATTTTAGCCATGGCAGCCAGCGACAAACACCTAATGATAGCTGCAGGATCTGATAAAGGAGATATTTTTATATGGAACCTTGATGATATTAGGCTCACATGTGTTCTACAGCCTCAGAGCAGCTCAACCGAAATTCTTTCCCTCACATTCGTTGAAGATTCCTCTTTACTAGTTTCATCCGATTCTGATGGGTTTATTACTTTTTGGAGTGTCATTTCTGATGATCCTGCACCAGTGTCACAGCTTCCTAATTTCTATATAGAATCTCAAACTTCAAGTATTCTGGCAATGTGTGTTGCTGATAGATTTTTGATAACAGGAGACCATTGTGGAGAAATCAGATTGTGGGATATTTCCCAGCTTATTGCGCAGTACCCATTGTCAGCAAAGCGCTCTCAGTCTCATATGGAAAAGTTTGAATTCCTTGGTATTGTTAATCAAAAGGGCAAAACAGCAAAGTTTTTCTCACACTCTGTTAAGTGCCTTACCGCTAAGAATTGTACAATGCCAGTGGGAAGCTTCCAATTAATTTTGAAATGGAAAGCTCATCACTCACCTATTACATCATTGTCAACATTTAAAGCAAATGGATTAACCATTGTATTGACATCATCCAACGATTGCTCTGTAGCTGTATGGGATATGCTATCAGGTCATTGCTTTGGATTTCTACAATCTAATCCATCTTTTGGGATTAATGACAGACAATGGACTCTTAAATACGATCCTAAATCTGATACCACAATATCCATGGATAAGCTTCTCTCAATTATCGAACAAGCTGATTCGATCAAAACCCCACCTGATTCACCAAGGTAATTTTTTATTGTTTTGTAAACAACACATTTCTTTTGAATTTTACTACAGTTCTGTCCCTTAGCTTAACCTGGCCATCATTCTCGCCATATTTTTCTCATACTCCGCGGATGGTTTCAAGTTCCATGGTTATGTGGGGATCTTTTTTTAGCAAACAATTTTATCCTACTTTTTTTTCTGCAATATTTAAATCTCGGGCATCTTTTGAGTTATGTTCTTTTTCAAACTTTCTTCAGAGCAGCATCAGTATAAATTCTGTGATTTTAGCTCAAAATACATATCAATCTGTTGAAAGTTTAGTGTTTTGTACCTCAGAGGTTCGTGTGACCCAATGCAGGTTTATAAATTGCACATCTGATCATAGTGGTGGTGGTATTTCTGTTGGTTTATGCAAGCATGATATTGGGAGAGTGACTATTATAGGTTCTTTATTCCATTCATGCTCAGCAAGAACCGGTGGTGCTTTTTTTTTGTATTCTACCACAGATATCAATCAAAGGAACTGTGTTATTAATTGTAAAGCCAGAAAAATGGATTCTGCATTTGAATCAGACCATAAAGTGAACAGCTCATCACGATTCGAGACCATGGCTATTTATAATTGTGGTTTAGAAGGTTCAAAGCAGCTTTTTGGATTTTCTTCTGGAATTATTAGAATATATAGTTTTAATATTACTCATAATCAACATATAGATACATCATGCCTGGGTACATATATGAAGGGTTCCTTTTCTGTCCATACTATGAACTATATGAACAACTCCGGTTCATATGGCTTCTTCTTTCAATCAAATTCTGTATATGCTATGGAGAGTTGTCACATACTTAACAATAAGTTCAATCACTCTTTAATGAGTATATATTCATTGGATAGTAGCCAAGTGATTAAAATATATGCATCAATGATTCTCGGGAACCATATTAAAAATGTAGAACCAGATCCATCGACCAATCTACAGGTTGTTATATACGAGTATTGTTTTTCTGATAGAGATCTCAATTATGTAAATGGCAAAAACGCAATAGCAAATATTATAAATCCTTGTGAACTAATTAATGATTTATCATACACACTTCCGCCTATGAACAATATTTGTCCAACACTAACCCCACATGCAATTGAACCCAGTGGCCACAATGTTGTTCTCTTTTTTATATTCGGATCAGCTCTTGTGGCAATCATTATATCCACTGCTCTTATAATCCATAAGGCAAAACAGATGAATAAGCTGAAAACTTGGTTTTCTGCAGAGGAAAGCTCCTGTTTGAATAATGATAGACTTGTTTTAGATTAAAGACTATGTAAAGACTGTTTGGAATAATACGATTATTTTTTATAAAATGTTAAAAACACGGACTTTCCCCACCACAGTAGATATGAACTACTCGATTGATTTTACTATTAATGACATTGAAGAAACTCGAGGGGATTTTAATGATTTCGTTCAAATTGATCAAAAAGGGAACTTTTATGATAATCATTATCAAAGAATCCCTGATCCTGGTCTTTTTGAGTCATCTTCATTGATGCATCATCTTCCTGATCCATCCGATTATATTAAAGAGGAAACATACAAAAATGCAGTTGATCTTTGGTATAAGAAATTTCGAGAGTTTCTTAAAAAAGTAGTTTTTCCTGTTCCTATGGGATCTTTTTTCTCTTTTCCATCTATGCCTCATGTACCAAGTACCCAAGAGAAAGTTCCAGGCTCTCTGCAGAACAGAATGGCAGCCAAAGCTTTCTCTGTGAGGATGACTCCATTGTATCCATCTAACTTCTTGGAAATGATTACTTCGATTCTTAATGGTGAATTTGTCGTCGATTCTTATTTTCATTGTCCAGGGCCTAGAGGACAGACAATTCTCAGATCCAATCATATGAGCGAGGTAACTCCATGGCATGGACAGTTTGTTCCCCTTAAACCCCGTCCAAAAATTTTCAAGGATTATAATGATTTTAATCTTGCTTTCATGAGATGGTATCAATTAATTGTTCAAAACAACACGATTCCTCTTCATCCAAGAGATTTTAAAGATATTTTACATGTCGAATACCAACATTTCCGAGATTCAAAAAGGAGAAATCTTTCACTTGAAGCATCTGACTATTTTTTGAATTCCAATTCTGTGTTCTCTCTTGATGATTCGAATCCACCATCAATACTTAGTTTTACGCAGATTCCTGAAATTAAAGATTTCCAAGAGCCTTTTCTATTGCAAATCAAATTAAAGGGACAAGCTCCTAAATCAGAAAGGTTTCTTCAAAAAGCTGTTGTTGGTTTTGAGTCTATTTACAAAGAGACATTTCTTATAGATTCAAAATCTATGAAGCCCAAGACTATTGCATTTGTTTCATTACCACCTTGCAGTATGATATATAACGAGTGGTCGAATTATGGGGTTTCATATCCAAATGTATACAAGGGGATTCCTCTCGGTATTTCTTTGGTTTCAACATCATCAAACACACATTTTCTCCCTATTAGTTCATTCAAAGAGTTATTTTATTATCTTGATTTGCCATTCCACCCAGTAATCCGTTTTCATATATATAATTGCATTTACGAGGCATTTAGGGTGAAGCAAAGCAGATTTAGAGAGGTTCTGGTTTCTGATTTAACAACTTTATATGAGATTCATAAGGTTTTTTCCGAATACTCGAGTAATTTCAAAGAAACCCCTCCTATGTTTTCATTTCCCATAAGCGATTCTATTCTGAACACAATGCAATCAATATTTTTGTCCTATAGTTTAATGCAAGACTTTTTCATGTTTTTCCAAGAACTCAATAATGGAATGCCAGAGACAATTGATTATTTTCGGAATAGAATAGCATTAATTCGTGAAAGCATAATTGCATTTATCAGAGAAAAAAGGGAAATAATTGGAGATGTATTATCATCATATTTGAAAGAGAATCCTTATGCAGTTTCTGTTATTATGTATTTGGTATTAGAGTGTGATATCCCAGAAGTCACAACTTTTTTATATGATCTTGATCCTCCCCCTATCTTAATTTTGAGTAGGATTTCTAGAATTGATACTAAAGGATTTGATTTCATAAAAAGGAGAGTATTATTCTCAATTAGAGCATCAATATCAGTCATACTTCAGCTTTCAAATGTTAATTATGACCCATCTTCTATACTAAGGAAATCCACTCACAGTTTTGTTGACTTTTTGTCAAATATAATGGTAGTTAGGTTTCCAAAAGGATCTTTAACAAATGATATTAATTGGGGATTGTTATTTGTTACTACAATAGTTAGTTCTCATTCTTTTCCAGACCAGATATATTATGATTATGTATACTCAATTTCTGTTTACATTCAAAATAGAATGGCTGCAGATAGAACAAATCCCACATGGAAAGACTTTATTCCTCAGTTTGAATCCATTTTATTAGCTGCTGTTTCAGCAATGTCGAATGATGCATCAAAACTCATATTACTCAAAGCATTTCGTCGTTTATTATGGCATCCTTCATCAACACAGTTTCTTCAACATTTGCAGGCCGTTTTGCCATTAATTATTGATATTATTTCATCAGAAAACAAAGAGCTCTCAATATCTGGGATTAAGACACTCCGCATAATAGTAATTAATCATCAACACTTTCTACAGAGCTTGAGATCAAATCATGCAATTTTTGTCAGACTAACTACTCAAATATGCACAATTGATCCCGAGAAGATACTTGAAATCATCAAAATGGTAAATATTCTGCTTTTGATGCCCTGGATCAACAAAGAAATGATCCATTTCAAGTCATTCTTAGAAGAAATCCGTTTTAGACTCCCAGTAGCTTTGCTCACTGCAAGAAGGGCCAATATTCCTAAGAAGAAGTTCTACACACAAAAATTAGTGCAACTTTTAGAAGAAAAGCCCTCATACGCTCAGATACTACACGAAGTTGACAGTGCGGTTGCCTCAAAAACATATTAGATTTGAATGTTTTACATGGTGTAAAGAATATATTGTTGAAATGGATTTGTTTTTAAAAAACTCCCTATTGGATCAAAATTTTACAAACTCTTCTGTGATAAATCAGAGTTTGGAGCGATTTCATGAGTGGATTTTAACTTTTTCTGGGAAAGAGAATACTCGTAAGCCAGAGATTAAAGTTCAATTGATTAAAAGTGTTAAAGTATTTAATAAATATATTAACCAATATCCTAATCAGTGCCAAGAGTATAGTGATAGAATTTTGGCGGTGCTAACACTTTTAGTTGCCCCACTCACAGATATAGAAGTAAGGTTTTCTGCATGGAAAACAGCAGCTCACTTATTAGTATACAATATGGATTTAGATTATCTATCCTTTTCATGGCCACATTTTTTGCATTCTTCTTTTATTCTTCAAAACGAAGAAGGACATCTCCCTGAAGTCAAGATTGGGACAGTTTATAGTGCTACAACTGAAACTTTTTCTAATCAATGCCAAAATCTCATTGATATAATTACTCCTAAGCTTAACAAGGAAAATCTTAAAAAATGGTGGTATTTTTTAGGTTGCTTGCTCTTTCCTGTTTTATTTGAAGGAAATAGGAGCAAAGATAGGGGTTTTAAAGAGACTATATGCATTATATTTCTTACTCATATTACTCAGTTTATATCAGTAGAAGACGGGATTTCTCCTTTTAATCTTTCTTTCGCAAACAATAGTTTTCTGAATTATACTTATAACATATTCCATTCAGTATCATCGAAATCTGTTTTATATACTGAATCCATGATGTTTATTCAAAAATGTTTTCCTTTTAGAATATGGTGTACCAAATCTTTTGATTTCGTACAAAATCCAAAGAGATCGAGTATGAGGGAAGAGATTTTGCAGAGCATACCATTGCTTTTAAATTCAGGTGTTAAACTTAGTGAGCTTTTATCATGGTTTGATTCTGAGGTGATGCCACCTGCCACTATTATGATTGAGAATTTATCTACATCATTAAATGATTGTCATGTCCTTTTTTTGAATCTCATAACAGCATCATTTTATATTGTGAAACCTCTATTTTTAGTATTTAGGGAAAAATTCTTAGCGAAAGAGAATTATCTTATATATTTGGCCAGCTGTTTTGAACAAATGTTATCAGTCAGGGCTCTTTTGAAAGCAGCATTCAAGACTTCAGCTTATGAACAGCTTCATACACAAGTTCCGGTTTTTTTTCTCACTCTTGATTCAAATGAAATGCTTCCTTTTATGGTTTGTTCGTTTTTTTCAGTATTATTTGATTCGAAGAATGTTCCGATTCAGACAATTCGAAAAAATATGGTTACAATTAAAAAGCAAATAGATAATTCGAAGTTTAGATATATTGGGTTTTCGACTCAGCTTTTTCTTCAGCTTTCATCTCAGATTGCATGTACCTTGGCACCTGTTATATCTAATGGTTTGATAGATATTCCAGAAATGGCAATAAACCCAGTACATTATGAAAAATCAATTCATAATCCCACCCTTGTATACTTTTGCAAAGAGAATAATAAGGACTTAATAGAGTTCCCTTTTCTCTTCTTTTATAGTTTGTCACCAAATGGATGGGAACAAAAAAGCGCTTCATCATTCATTTTTTCCTTAATCAGCTCATTTGATGATATTTGCGACTTTTTATTATCTCCTTCAATTATTGACACATTGGCGAGTTTTTTTCCTAATAGTGGGTTTCCATATACATGTATTCAGTGTTTGTTACTTGATCACATGCTATCGGTATCTTCTCTTGTCCCAAAAATAAGTATTCCGCCATTTTTTTCGGCTTTGAATAAACTTGTGGTACAGGCTACAGAAAACTCACAAATGAACACAATTAGATATAAACAATGGATCGTTACTTTAGCAATGTTTATTGAAAGATTTCCTCCTTCTTATATTACATCAGTATTATCAACATCACTTGGAATGTTCTTCAATTCATCTCAGCTAATATTCTCTCTTGTGCCAATAATTGTATTTGCTCCTCCAAAGAAAGACTGCTTGGGTATGCTGGATATTAATGTTTTAGAGTCTCTTCTTAGTTTTCTTACAACTGTTGCTATGATCAAAAGCAATTGGAATCAGAAAAGTATATCATCCTTTTACCAGTGTCTAAATCTTACTATTATCCAAAATGAGATTTCGGCTCTCATCAATGGTTCAATTGATTTAAGGGGATATGTTTTGCAACTTATTCTTTTTATAACTCAAAGCAAGACCGCACCATTATCTAGTGTATCAATATATATTTTTATTTTATTTATCGAAGGTATTCTTGGGCCATATCCACTTGATATTCAGTTGATTTCTCTAATTAACGTGGTATTGGACAATATGTCATCTGTTGGAACTGTTTTTATTCAGTTGTTATCAATACTTCCAAATTACTACTTAGAGATAACTCAAAAATGGCCTCAATTTTTCCCTTCTCTAAGGAAGAAGTGTTTAAACATAATCAATTCTGTTCCCTCATGTGATCTTGAAACATTTGAATATATGATTAAGCTTTCCACAGATATTGTATTACAAACCCAAGATAAAGATCAAGATTTGTACTGGATATCTGATTTTATTGGAAGGTCTGAAGTAGATGAAGAAAAAGAGAATATTTTAACTAAAGAAACAGATTATATCTTAGAGAATAGTAATAAACAAAGCGGCGTTATCAAACCATCCCCAGACCATCGGATTATGATTTGTGGGGAGGAAACATATCCTATTATTTTCTCGAAATTTACACCAGAAAGCATTTTCATATCAGCGGCAAATGTTTATGGTTCTTCTTCATATGCAGTGAAATCCCAAAATATGTTATCTTCAACAAATCCACATGTTGACGGCCCTGTTGATATCAATTTACTACCGTCACATTCCGCTTCTTTATTTTTCCACATTAATGCATCAATGTCAGGTAGGCCACTTGCTTCTGCATTAACCACACAACCACCACTCGCGTCCTATTTCGCAAAAACTCAAAGGTCAAAAGTCAATCCTTTTGTCTTTTTTAATCATGATTCTAATGACGAGAAATCTTTTTCTAAGTTATTCATATCTTTTATGGAATCAATGGGAACATTCGTTGATCCCAAAACCATTAAAACAGCACCTCTGCTAATTGACGGCTTACCAACAGTATTTTGGGAAAATTCTAGGTACGAAATTCGATATCAAATTGTTCCATTTTCAAGATCATTTCACAGTTTCAACAGGGTAGCAATCGTTTGGTGGGAGAAATCATGCGATGTATTAATGAATGACTATTATAAAGCATTCAAGGTACTCATCATGATCAAACCAATCAGGAATTCAATGTTTCAAATTCGAATTAGAAAGCTAATCAATGCTTCTTTCGGGCCAATACAACAACAAGCAATTGTTCCTAAACATATGCTTTCTGTCCTCATTCAATGGACAGTTGTTTTCGCTGATTTGGCCATAGAAAAGACCATCAAGAAGAGATCCTTCTCTGTATAAAATGTTAGTTTACAATTTATTTTCTGGATGGAACAACAGGATACTCAGATTAATATAGAGGAAGCGCGTAATGAGATCGAATCCCAAATGGACGAAGCTATTAAACTGACCATGTCGTCAATGGGTCTTGAAATCGAGGATCCTGAAGTTGTTGGTTTGGTCAAAGCTGCCTTACGCAAAAAACTTGATGAAATTGCATCCAATATCGTATTTTATTCAGTAGGGCAGAGCGAAAGCGAGAAGAAGGTTTTAAAGATGAAACACTTGAAATCTGCTCTTCAGGAATGTGGTATAAAGATTGATAGGCCTGACTATATCCTTGAGCAACAGCAGTCCCAACAGAAGATGACAACAAGGAGGGCTAAGAATAAATGATTATATTTTGTATTTCGGATATTTAGGTGATTTTCTCCTCCTAAATGGTTGTTTTTATAAGAAAATGTAGCTAATTTTTCTTATTTTTCGATGAATAGATGCTTGAAGATGACAGGTGATTTGTTTTCTCTCTACGATGAAAAGGGGACTTGTATTATTGCAAATAAGTATGAATTATTGGTTATTAATGATGAATCTCGAGTTTTGCAATCATTAAAGTTCCAAAACGCTATCAATTTTCTTTATACCACACCACTACTTATTATAGGCTTTAATGGCGCTATTACCATTTTAGAATCCGATAATATACAGACAAAGTTTTTATTTCCTGTTGGACATGAACTTTCATCAACGAATTGCATTGACGTTAGTTCTTCGCTCAATCTCATTGCTGTTGGGGTTCAAAATCTGATTTTTGTATATGATCGTACAAAACACATCGATAGTGCTTTGATTGCGGTGTTAGATGCTCATGAATATAGAATCACTCATGTTGCTTTTCTGAAGAATTCGGGAATGGAGCATTTTTTAATAACAGTAAGTGAAGAAAATAGGTTTATTGTTTGGAATTTATCAAAAAGATCAATTGTTTATGAGTCTCCATTTGAATCAAGCATACCAATATCTGGAATTAATGCATTCATTTATAACTTTGTGTTTTCTATTTCATTTTCCGATGGATATGTACGGCTTTATGATACTCAACCTCTTACATCTGAGAAACCATGTGTTAAACAGTTAAAAACCATCAATGTCAGTGCAAGGATTACCATAATAAACGAAGAAGAAGAGGAAGATACAATTATCATTTCCAGAAAAAAGACACCTAAACCGCTATTACCAAATGATGAACCTACTAATGAGTCATATCCAATAATATCCACAGGATATTATTCATTAAGGGGATCAGAATATTTGTTATGCTCAACACAATTCAGCATTATTTCTGTGTGTATTAATAACTTATCAATAATGACTGTATCTAACTTTGATTCACCTATTCAGTCAATCAGTTTTATGTCTTCGATAGTTGCCTTAATATTTGAGAATTCAAAAGATATAATAATTAAAAGGCTTGGGATTGGTATTGTCCCTGAAATCGGTGTATCTCTTTTTACTACTGAAGATCCCCCATCAAGCTCTCCCCTTTATATATCATTACCTCCAAAAACAAAGCAAGCAACTCCTATTGTTACACTTCACAAAATTATAAAAAGTAGTGGATACACGTCAAAGCCACCTGCTATTAAACAACCGAAGAAGGACAAATCAAAGAAAACGAAGAAAGATGAGCCAGAAATCCTTGTTACTAATTTCAATACACCTCAAACTCTAGTTACATCTTTTTCTGCTTTTAATACCCCAATTATTAATGCCTCATTATCTCCTAATGGAAAGAGGCTTATTGCATCGGATAATAGTGGAACAGTTCTATTCCTCAAATCTAAATCCGGCTCATTTCCGGCATATATAGGACATAGCCTTCCTGTAACATCGTTATCATGGAGTAATGGATCAACTTTTTTGAGTTCATCTATTGACAAAACTATAAAAATATGGGATATTGATAGATCCGATCCTTTGTTAGTGATCCAGAAAACAAAAAGCGAAGATAAGGGCACCCCCTTCCCGGATGAAATATCATCCGCATCTTTCTTCTGGAAAGATAAATTTATTCTTATAGGATCTGGCAAGACTCTATATATGTATGCATATGGATTACCAAATTTGGCCTCAAAAAATATTCAAGATATGCATCAAACTGGCAACTATAAGAATATTTTTACTAAGAACATTGAATCCGGAAAAATCACATGTATGTCTTCATCAAATTTCCCTCAATCTCATATTGTATCACTTGCTACAGCATCGAGGTCAATATCTATTTTTGATTTCTATGCCGGTGAGTGTGTTATGGAAATACCATCTCTTCATGAAAGATCAATTTTTTCATTATGCTCAAACTATGGTGGTATTTTCACTCCTAGAAACAATGCACCAGATTTGTTACTCTCTGGATCTACAGACGAAACGTTTCGCTTATGGGACCTTAGAAACTCACGATGTGAAAGAACCATTATGTCTGGATCTCGTGTTAAAAGAGTGGGCTCTTGCTTTTCACCTGACTCAAAATTCATTGCAATTGGAACAGAAAGATCAGGCATTGAGATATGGGATATTTCAATGGGTACATGTGTTCAAAAAATCAAAGAAGATTTTAGGGGAACAGCTGTTACATGGCTTCAATGGAACCCAGGAACTGGAAGACTACAGAGTGCAACCGAAGCAGGAAGTGTGAAGGTTTTCGAATAGTTTTTGAGTTCAATATAGAAAAAACTATGTATCATAAAAAAGTCTATTTAGTTTGTTGAAAGTAATAACAAAATACAAGTCTCTCTCTGGAACTTTTATATACGTTTATAATAACAAAAATGAGTGTTTCCGAAAAGCAAAGTTTTGAGTCAAGAGCAGAAGATTTAGAGTTATTTGATGAGATGGAAAAAAACTTCCATCGAACAGTTTCCGATTTGGTTAATGATAGGTCACTGGATAAGTTTAGAGAAGAATATGAAAAACTCCATGAGGCTTTAGTCACATCTCATGAGCATAATAAAGTTTTAATTGATAAATGTAGGCAGCTTAATAACGATATATTATCTAATGTCAACAAAATATCTAGTATTTTAAGTTTGAGCCAAAATGATCAAAGGACTATATCTGGGTTAAGACACGAATTTGAAAAAGCTTGGAAAATGGTCGAAGTTTCTCAAGAAAGAGAAGCGAGGAGTAAAGATGTAATTGAAACACTTAAAGCAGAGATAACAAACTTGACTAAATTGGTGGAAAGAGGAGGTGCTTTGGCATTTTCTCAAGAAACTTCACTTCAAGATGTATCAGATTCTGTTGTTTTGCTGAAAAATGAAATACGTGTTCAGACCGCTCAAATAGAGAAAATGAGGAATGATGGAGATGAGGCTCTTAAAATGAGAAAGGCATGCGAGAATGAAACACAAAGGCTAAAACAGGAAAGCATTGACCTCGTGGAGCAAATAGAAAAAGAGAAATCACTAAATATTCAGTATAGTAATGATTCCGAACAACATCTTATAGATATAAAAGCAACCAAAGCAAGTATTATTGAATCTCAAGGGAAAGTTGAGGATATTGTGGTTGATATTAAGAATCAAGCACAAAGAAATAATGAAATTAAAGATTCATTTTATGAAGAACAAAGACTATTAAAATCTATTGAAGAAGATGCACAAATGAATATACAAGCAATAAGGACACAAAAGAAAATACTTGAAGATAAGGTGAAACAAAATAAGAAAGTGGCTAATAGCATGAAAAAATATGATTCGATGTTTATAGAAAAAGATGAGATGATTTCATCCTACTCAAAATCATTGATTCAAATCACTCAAGAAACAGATGAACTCAAAGTCACATTTTCGGAACTTCGCAACATTCTTCATGAAATTGAAAATGAAAGGTCAAGAGTGAAACAAGCACTGACTCAATCAAGAGACCAAGTGTTTATATCACTAAGCAAAAAATCAAAGAGCGAACTTAATACCCAAACAGAGAAGATTAAGTATGATAAAGAAACAAAAGATATACATTCAATGAAACTCGATGCTGACAATGAAAAACATAAAACAAAAGCTGTTGAAGAGCAGGAGAGGGGAATAACATCCGAAGTAATGGGTATGAAAGTAATATCTCACCAAGGGAGAAAGAAAATTGTTGCCATTGAAGCAGAAACAGAACAATATCGTGTTAAATCTGCAACATCAAAAAATCATCTAATGCAACTTTCTGAAGAAATAACAATTAGGGAAAACTCACTTGATGAAAAAACCCTTCAGTTGGCTGATATAAATGATAGAAGAAAACGCCAAGAATCATTGAATGAATCAGTTCAGAATGAGAGGGATTTATCAAGCAAACAACTTCAAGAATCTATTAGAGATAATGAAAGGATTATTGGAGAAAATTCGGTGATACAGTTACAGATTCAACAACTAAAGGAAGATATTAGGAAGGGTGATCAAAAATGTGTGGAAACTCATCTAAAAAGGAAAATTATCGAGAAAGATCTGGTTGAACTAAAAGATGAAGTTGATCAAAAGAGAATTAATATCAAAGATATGGATAACCGTGTCACCGAGACCAGGAACTTAATACAAAGGAGTTTGCATTTGATATCAGAGTCTGAGCTTGATATTATGAAGCAAAAACAGGTTATGAAGGATTTATTCTCAACCGTATCACAAATGGAAAGAGTAGTTGTGAAAAAAGGAAGAGAGGCACAGGCTTTACACAAACAAGTCTTGCTTCTAACAGCCATGATTCAAAAAGGAGGAAATGCTTATAAGACCACGTCATCGGTAGTAATTGATTCGAAAAATGAACTTGAGACAGTGTTAGCCAATAGAAAGTATCTGGATGAAAGTAATAGGCATAATAGAGCACTTAGATTAGAAATCGTAAGAATTGAAAAATCATTATTGCTTGAACAAGGAAAATGCCGAGCACTCGAGGACGAGTTAGAAAAACCACTAAATGTTCATAGGTGGAGATTTCTTGATGGAACGAATCCAGAATTGTCGCAACTTATCAGAATGAACCATAATCTTAGAGATAAGCTCATGATGCTCATATATAGATTAGATAGGTTTAGGAGGCACAAGGATTCAATCAAGCAGAAAGCAGAAATATTAGAAGGACATCTAAAGAAGAGTTATGGAGGAAGCTATGAAGAAGAATGCCAATACCTTAATAATCTTCTTCGTATTAAAAACCAGCAATTAATGGATCTGGAATCACAAGTTCATAAACAACAGTTTGTTGTTGGAGACCAAAGAGGGCAGATAATGACAGTGAGGACAATGGTAAGAGAAGAAAAATCTGGATATTATGAAGCAAAGAAAAAAGTTGTCCAAATAAGGGCCCAAACAGCAACAGGTACAAGACAGAATTCAAAGCTGCCCACAGCAACAAAGAAAGAAACAAAGTTTGTTGGGGGAGGATTCGCTGTTGGCGGAGTTGTGGTTTCCGAAACCAAAAATAATAATCAAAGACCAGCAACCCCACAACTTATTACCCCATCTAGCTCCCCTCGGAAGAAGACAAAACATGTATCCCCATTCTTGCCTGAGAAATGGAACGATTAGTAAAATTTGTAATTATTTTAATGGGAAGCGCCAATTCGCAGGTTATTCAAGAAGGAAATGCAAGAATACATTTTCCGCCATCGGTAAATAAGGAAGAGGTGTTTTATAATCCTGTTCAAACATTTAATCGGGATTTGACCTGTTTAGTTTTGCAAACTTTCTGCAACATTTATAACAAACCAGCCGAGCTCTTTGAAGCTTTTGCTGCAACTGGTTTAAGATCTATCAGGTATGCGCGAGAAGTTAAGGGGATTTCTAAAATTCTAGCCAATGATATTGACCCTGGAGCTGTATCTGTGATTAAGAATAATATATACAATAATGAGGTCAGCCATATTGTTTCTCCAAGTTTAGGAGATGCTAATGCTGTTTTGTTCGAGAACAAGGCTAATTTTGATATAATTGACGTGGATCCATATTCAACTGCTTCAAAATTCTTAGAAAGCACAATACTTGGAGTTAGAAATGGTGGTTTGATATGTGCAACATCAACGGATGGTCGAACACTTAATGGCCAGCAACAAGATACATCATACGCTTGGTATAATGTCATGGTGCTCAAAACCGAATTTTCACATGAATTTGGGATCAGGACTCTATTGACATTAATGAGGTCAATTGCAGCTCGCTATGGTCGTTCGATAGAGCCTATACTCTCCCTCTCACTTGATTTTTACTTTAGAGTATTTGTGAGAGTATGGGATAGCAAGTGTGAATCAAAATTAACGGCACTTCAAACATCAATAGTATTATATTCTCCAACATCAACATCTTTTTGGCTGCAACCTGTGGGTAAAGCTGTGAAAAAGGGTACCTCTTTATCGGTTAAACCTGCATCTTTGGATTTGCCAATGGCCAGTGATCCTATTTCTGGAGAACCATTGCAAATTGGAGGGCCCTTATATTCAGGACCTTTGCATAGCAAAACTTTTATTGAAGAAATGTTTAATGTCATTCCATCTATGAAATTCTTAACAACAATACCAAGAATTGTTGCATTACTTCATTCATGCTCAAGAGAGCTTCCATCACCATTCTACTATGATATATCTGCAATGACAGGCATTATTAAGAGTAGCACACCATCTAGAGAAGTTGTAATATCTGCTCTTGAGAAAATGGGATTTGAATATAGCTTAACTCATTGTTTATCAGGAATGATAAAAACTACAGCTCCACCAGAAGCAATGTGGGACATTCTTAAAGCATGGTACTTGAACGAAGGGAAAAAGATTCCACAAGATGACTCCCCTATAAAAAGAATTTTAGAAAGTCCAAACAAATATGAGGTTGTGCTTGAGGTTGATGAAGATGTTAAGAACAGAATTAGAGAAGAGAAAAGATTGTGCAAATTCTACCCCAATCCAGATAAGAATTTTGGACCAAAACCAGCTGCAAAAAAGAAAAAGAATCCCAAATAAAGAATCATACTGTTATTTTAATTCTTGTTTTGTCTTGGTTTGTGCCATTAATTGTTTTGTTTTCAGATCGGCTTCTTTCATTCTCCTAAGCTTATCAATAGCTTCTTGTTTCAACGATGTGGTATTGGACAACGATCTTTCTTTTGTTGGAGAAATGGAAGATATTTTTTCGATACTCTTTTTGGCAAAATACTCTTTTTTGGCGTCTTCCATTCTCTTTTCTTCTAGTTTTGCTCGTTTTTGTAGAATCTCTTGAGTTCGGATATTTGATGATTCTTTTCTCTTGATATCCTCTTCTTCTTTCCTTTGTTTTTTAAGCTCTCTTTCTTCTAATAACTCTTGTCTAAGAGTGTGCACAGATTCTAATAACTGTGCTTTCTTCTTTTCATTAGCTTCTTGGATTCTTTTTGAATTCATCTTTTTCCTTCTTTCTGCAGCTTCTTTTCTCCTATTTTCCATATCTTTTTCCGCATCAATTCCTGATATCGCTTTTGGTTTGAGCCTATCGCCAATAATAACTTTTTCTGGGTTTTCATTATTACACATCTCAAGAAAGTCGTTCTCTGCATTGTGCATTTCAGTTAGCTTTTGTAATCTTGAGTCAAAATCCCGATCATGAACATCCCTAAGTATAAAATCATTCAAAGAACTATCAAATTCAGGAAGGCTGCCATCAATACAATCCTCACTATAAAACTCGTCGACCATCTCTGGATATGGAGATATTTTTTGATCATAAAAAAAACCAAAAACCCCGAATAAATTGCGGATAAAATCTTGGTCTATTAAATACTCGGATGGGTCAATTTCAGTGCTCATCATGTTCATTACACGAATAAAACAACCGAAATAATTGTCTCAATTTTATTGATATTTTTTTTAGAAAAAGTGGAAAAAGCTCAATTGAATTTACTTTTCTCTAGACTTTGTTTTGATCAAGGTCCTGTGTGGGATTTTCAGAACTGTTTTCTAGTGATTCATCATTATTAGATGAGTAGGAAATAAGGAAACCTGCACTATAGGCTATCAAAGACAAAACAAATATTACTGACAAAGAACTAAGTATTACTTTGATAGAGAAAGAAAGAGAGTTTGAATCATTAGATTTCATTTGGGTTTGATCTGGTGTGTTCATTAATGTTTCAATAGGAGATATATCTGGTGTTTGATTAATGGTATTCAAAAGTGTCTCTACAGGTGATACAATTGGAGTTTGGTCAAGGGTATTAGCTAGTGTCTCTACAGGTGATACAATTGGTGTTTGGTCTAGGGTATTAACAAGTGTTTCGATAGGAGATACATCTGGTGTTTGATTAATGGTATTCAAAAGTGTCTCTACAGGTGATACAATTGGTGTTTGGTCTAGGGTATTAACAAGTGTTTCGATAGGAGATATATCTGGTGTTTGGTCAAGGGTATTAGCTAGTGTCTCTACAGGTGATACAATTGGTGTTTGGTCTAGGGTATTAACAAGTGTTTCGATAGGAGATATATCTGGTGTTTGGTCAAGGGTATTAACAAGTGTTTCGATAGGAGATACATCTGGTGTTTGATTAATGGTATTCAAAAGTGTCTCTACAGGTGATACAATTGGTGTTTCATTTGGAGTAATGTATGGAGTTTGGTCAAGGGTATTAACAAGTGTCTCAATAGGAGATACATCTGGTGTTTGATCAATGGTATTCAAAAGTGTCTCTACAGGTGATACAATTGGTGTTTCATTTGGAGTAATGTATGGAGTTTGGTCAAGGGTATTAACAAGTGTCTCAATAGGAGATACATCTGGTGTTTGATCAATGGTATTAACAAGTGTCTCTACAGGTGATACAATTGGTGTTTGGTCTAGGGTATTAACAAGTGTTTCGATAGGAGATACACCTGGCGTTTGATCAAGAGTATTCAAAAGTGTTTCTACAGGAGATATATCTGGTGTTTGAACCATAGTTTGTTTTAGTGTTAATGTAGGTTTTATTGAAGGAACAGGTGCAGGGTCATCTGCATTACAATATTTTGCTCCATAATGCTGCAATTGAAAAGAAGGGGTATTTAGGGTCACAATGTTTAAAGTTAATACATTAAGATTGATTGAAAAAGTATACTCATGGAATATGTAACTCTGAGATACCTCAAGGGAACCTGATGAAACATCGAATAGGGTGTTCTGATTCATATTAATTATACAATTTTGGATTTTAAACAATTCACACAATGTGACACATATAACTCCACTTCCATCAGGACTATTATTATTGATAATATTTGAATTTGACAAAACACCTGAGTTATTATAAAAATAAATACCAATAAATCGTAGAGCTTTGTTATTGGAAAAAGTACAGAATGAGCCAGAGTATGACAAAGGCGCATAAAAGGCAAAACTAGTAATTACATCGGCAAAATTCATTGAACTATTAATGTTTTCTACTTTTTGATTCCCAGAATTTAGCATGATTGGATAAAAGCCTGCAAGTTTTTCCGAACATTGAGTCAAAGATATATAATCTGCAATATTGTTCTCAGAAACTTCAATATATGCGAAATGATACATGTTTGAAGAACAATTAGAGGCACAAACCATTTTTAGGTATGAATTCCGAGAACAAAAATAAATTGCTCCCCCATTGTTAGAACAATAACTGGCAATAAACATGGAATATTGAATGCTCATTTGTAATGAAGATTCTTTCACATTAATAATTCCTCCATCTCCGCTAAATAATGTTGACCTAATAAATATACAATCAATGATAGTTATATTGCTATTAATATACGACCTGAAGTTAACAGGTTCTTCATTCAAGCATTCTGTACTTTCAGCTCTATTGAAGTATATTTTTTTTGTCATTTTTCCAAAAACTATCTTGTTTTTCATAATTTTATATATATTAATATTATCCAAACAAATCTGGATCACAAGAATAACTGATAGCATGATAAAAAATAGAGATAGAATAGTTCTTGAAGCACTTTTAACATTTTTATCAGCTTTAACGATTGGTTTGTGATTTCTATTGCCAAAAAGCAACTTTTGAAAAATAGTTGGCAAATAAATGCCCAAAAAGGCAATTATTCTGACAATATCACACTTTTTTATAAATTTCATATTTATGACCCCCTTATTAAGCTCAAAGCTCTTTGAATAGTTCATAATCGCTGAATAAGATTTAAATTCCATTCCCCTGTTTCCAAAATCGCCCATCAAACGAGCAATTGAAAAATTTGGATCTCCTAAAGTATTTTTTGATAAAGAATCATTTAATATGTTCCATTTGAGACTCCACATTAAACAGAAATAATTCTGATATCTTCTTATAAAAAACAGGATTTTTTAAAAGAAGATTTTTATTAATTTTTCACAATTTTCAAGATGGTATTTGAAAATTTGATTAGTCATTCAAAAAATAAAACATTTGAAGCTACACTCACCATTTTTCCGAATAAAAAATCTTCACAGTAGATGATTCCTTGATATTGATGATAGAAATTTGTAATATTCGATCTATCATTCAAGGTCCGCAAAAACATTTGGTTTCGGGACAATTTGATTAATGGGTTGAAACCTGTTTATCATATGGTGTAAACAAGTTTATTTCCACTTTTTTATACGTTAATTAATATTTGATGAACAAGCCCGATTTTGCAATTCCCGACTCTCTAGATGCTTTTATGGAACGCCCTTCTCGTCACACGGTAACTGTTATGCGACCAAGTGGACCAGCTGAGATTTCTGTAGATATTGAGTATCAGATTCCTCAGCATAAACCATTTCTTGGTGGATATAAGAACAGAGTTAATGGAAGCGAGTATCATCATGTTGCAGGCCAAACAGCTCTGCTTCCACATCAAAGGGGCGTAGATAAATTAATTGATAAATTCCATAGAACAACACAAACGCAAATTACATCTTCATCATCCGCCCAAACTTCTAGGGAGTTTGGATGTCAAACTCCATTTTTTGCCCAGTTTATCAACGATGAGTATCATATTTTGGAAGCTAAACCATACACTCTTGCAGCTGATGAGCTAGCAACAAGAGAACTTGCCGCTTTGTCTATTCAAAGAGTAATCAGAGGCTTTTTTGCAAGACAAACTGTGGCCCAAATGAGAGTATCACTAACAGAGGAGAAAAAAGAAATGGAATCACAAGAAAGAAAAGTACAAGAAGAACTTGAGCATAAAAGAATGGTGGCAATAGAAAGGAGAAGGCACCCACGTACGGCTGCAGATTTTAAAGTTCTATATGAAGAATTAGCTGCATGGCATTGGCAGGAGACTCAAGCAATAAATGAAGGAAATCATTCTAAAGAAGAGAGAGAGCAACTTCTCCAACAACTTCTTAAGAAAGAGACCAAACTTTTGCATACAATTGATAGAATGAAGATAGAAGCCAAGAAGATCAATTCCGCAGAAAACAATCTAAAACAACTTGACTCCTTATCTAAAAAGAAGGAAATGCAATTAACAAATGGAGAATCCATATTAATTAGAACACCTAATACACAAAGAGCGAAAGAGCTTAAGAATCTATACAAGGGCCTTAAGCTAACCGATGTTACAGCAGATGAAAGAATAGAGATATTGCTAATGTTAAAGCAAACTGTCAAAGAATATGATTGCCAATTGACTCAAGAGATGATTACACTTATAGACAGAGAAGCAGATCTACTTAATCGTGGTAGAAGCGAAGCTGCTTTACATGGACTAAGGAAGCGTATTGAAACATTGTTCCTTCAGTTCGCACAGACACCAGAGTTTAACCCTGAAGCCGCATCTCTCCAAAAGATCCCGAAAAATGTTGTTGGAGTTGAATAAGTATTTATAAGTAAACATTTAATCAAGTTAACAACAGCAACTGTACGAATCTCTTTCATTTAACTCACTCAGCTGCATTGTTGTAGATTCTCTTCTCTGCCGATTTTTAATAAGAGGATATTCAATTCCCGGTATGTCTACAATTCCAACAAGTCCAGCGATATCGAATGATCCAGTATTCACATCTCCTATCATATCATCAACATTTACACCAAACTGAGTTGATAAATCATTTTTATACTTAGTAACATATCTATCCCAGTCATAAGGATCATCTGTTTTAATTCCTCGATTATCACATGCTCTTTTCATTATGCCTCCTATCATTTCATAATCAGGATCTTCATCAAAGCTTAAAGATATTATATGGTTCCAAATAGGAATAAGATCAGGACACTGATCTTGAAGAGAGCCAGTTATATTATAGTTTTTTTTCATTAATGCAACTTCCATATTATTTGTCATCCCTTTCCATGGAAGAGTTCCATTCACCATCTCAAATGTCAGGTAAAACCAGGATACTAAATCATCACGACGAGATAGATCAAATTGATTGTGAGCATTCAGAGATGCATATGCTTTTGTTCCACGAAACCCAGTATGTTGCCTTGGAGGGAGATGGGATCTTGTTCTCTGATCCCTATATATTCTAACTAATCCAAAATCAATTAAACATATTTGCCCAGGGTTCAACCTCACCAATATATTTCCTGGCTTGATGTCTCTATGAACAAACCCCAGCGAATGAAGAGACTCCAGTGCATATAAAACCTGAAGAGAAGTTCTAAGGGCAGTTGCAATCGTGTATTTATTGGATTCCAGATTTTTCGCAATTGTCGACAAGGACGGCCCAATCAATTCAATGATTATCCATTGTAATCCCTTATATGATCCATAATCATATATTTTAGGGAAGTAAGGAATCCCTTGAATTTTGCCCAAGACCTGCCTTTCGTATTGAATTGGTTTCCTATCCCTTTTTTCTGTTTCAATTTTCATTGCATACACTTTACCACTTGATATATCTTTAACAGAATATATCTTCCCAAATCCCCCTTGGCCAAGTTGAGGTCCAATGGAATAATTCTCTACAATCTCTCCAATTTCCATTGTAGGGCCAAGTTTTTATCATGATTCAATTTTTCAGTTGCCACTCTCAGAAAAAAAAATCTAAATTTTTATGGAATTTGGGCTTCAGCACTCACCTCTTCTGCAAAGAGTTTTCTCTTCATAAACATGAGATATATTAGACTTGCAATGAAGGAAAAAATGGGGGTGAACACATATGTGTATAATAGATTGTCCGGGTTCTTAGTTTTATCCAAATAGAACATTGGGATGGCAAAAAGGGGTACAGGTACTAATTGGGTTAGTAGTCCTATTGTAAGCGCATGTTTGGTATTTAGTGATGCCTGGAAGCATATCGTTACGACAAGTCTCAGCATTATGAGAACCACAGAATAATGGCCAAATCTTAAATACTTGGTGCCCCATTGAATAAAAGTTTCGTCTGCAAGCCATATTTTGGAAATTGATCGAGCGAATATAATAATAATTGAGCTAATTATGGCATTCCATAGCGTTCCCATCCAAAAAGCGTGAATTGCCAACCATTTGAACCTGCTTTTGTCATTACTTCCAAAAGCAAAGGCACCAGTTGGCAATAATGCTTGACCAAGAGCAGTATCGACAGATATAACTACATAATATACTTTCAAAAGGATGTTCAGCCCTGATAAAACCTCATTTGTCACTCCCCACACTATTGCCCTATTTAGTATTAATTTCATAAGCAAAAAGACAGGAACAGCATTAGAAATATATATTACTAAAGATGTTAAACCAATCTTCAATGAGCTGCCAAATTCTGGCGAAAAACTGTTGAAAAACAAACTTAAAGTGGGTTTCACTTCTAATTTACCAGAGAAAAGCATTACCATGAGAACTATCAGAGGAACCAATGAAGAAAACACAGAAGCAAGTGATGCTCCCCATATACCAGTTTTGAAATACAATAATAGAAGTGGGTCTAAAACAAGCATATTGAGTAACATAGAACATATTTGCATTGAGCCATATAGAAAAGACCTACCTTCTGCTTGAAGCACTCCACATAAAATTAAATATAGCTGGGTAATAATTGTCAAACTACATCCTGGTAATAGGTACAAATACACATTATTCGCCACTTGCTCTGTTGATCCGATCCATCGAGCATACATTTTCGCTGTGGGTAACAATACTAGTGGTATTATTATCGAAAGAATGACAGAAAACCTCATTAAATCAATAACAATTTGGGCGCAATGCTCCTTATTCCCCATTCCATACATGAATCCAAGTTTTGCCCCTGCACATGCACTCAGATACAGGGCAAAAGAATAATTAATAGTATCATATATGTAAGAAGCTCCCATTGCAGATATAGCTGACTCTCCCAGTGCCTTACTCACCCAATAAGAATCAACAATCCCATAAGCTGCTCCAACAAAAAGTGAAGAAAACGGACCAAGGGCTTGTTTAAATATTGTCTTCATTGGGGGATCATCTCCCATCCTTGTTTGGGCATTTTCTTCTTCAGTAGCCATTTGATCACCAAATTAATAAACTGAAGGTCACAATTGTTTCAAATTATGAATTTAATTCCAGTTTCAAAATTGTGAGAATAGTCTTCTGAAGCCAATTAAAAATTGTGAAAAAATACCCAAATAATTATAACAATTATAAATAAAAAATGAAAAGCATTAATCAATTATTGATATGGTAATAAAAACACTTTCATAAGCTTTACAGTTGTTGCTCATCTATCCAGATCTAATCAAGTTTGAATGTAACGATTTGACATGGTCATGAATGATCTCGAAATTCGAGACTTAAATGGAAAAGAAGGCATTTTGGATAACTGTGATATTTGGAAAAGTGACAATTGGCTCAATAATGGAACTAGATGAGATATTTGCCTGTGAATCATCGTCAGATTCGGAGCATGAGTATCCAATTGTTACTGTAAATGGAATAGAATTGCGGTTAATGAATAAACACCATTCTCTTTGGGGTGAATTAATATGGTGTTGTGGTAAGATTGTTTCCAAAGCTATTTTGGGGAAAAATCATGGTATCGATTTCGAGAAAAAAACTGTAATTGAATTTGGATCTGGTTCAGGTTTATGCTCTATAGCTTCGTCAATATCTGGGGCTAAGCTTGTTTTAGCTACAGATTATCCTGATGATTGCATTATTGAAAATCTTCATTACAACTGCGATTCATATCCAAATATTAAGATTTGTGGTCATAAATGGGGAGAAGATGTTTCAAAATTGCTTGAATTGAATGGCGGTGAAAGGTTTGATCGAGCAATACTCTGCGATTTGGTTTTTAACCACAGCGAGCACAAGAAATTACTAAAATCTCTATGTGCCGTATTAAAAAGTGATGGTGTTGCATATTTAAGTTATACACATCATCGGGTTCATCTAATTCAGGAAGACCTAAAGTTCATTGAATATGCGACGAAAAAGTTTGGTCTGAATTGCTCAGAGGTGTTTACAGAAAGACATCCCCCAATGTTTCCTAATGATCCGGGTGATTTGGATATCCGAACTCTTGCATATGTATATGCATTGACTTTTAAATAGATTATGTGTGTTAGGGTTTTACTATTTAGTGTGGAAAGAACTGTCTTTGATACTCATCTGATGATGCTGATATACTTCGAGCTTCCTCATCCAATCCTGGCCATTCTCCGACTCGAGTTTGGGCAATTTCGAGCTTGGGTCTTTTGGTTAGTGGATTATTGCAAAGGTCGATGGTCTTTGCTTTGCTCATGGTTTCGTCACTACACCATGTTTCACACCATAGCCATTCTTGCGGCAATGAAAATATTGGGATCTGGTCTTGTGCAAAATTAGGTAAGTCTTGATCAAGATTTGCAAGAGAACCTGAGTCAGCTGATAATTGCTGATAGTGATATCTTAGAATATCACCAGCATTCATTTCCCTAAATTTATTCAAATCAATTGCGAACAAGGCAGATATGTGGTAGGGCTTTCCTTGTAAATGATCAAGCCAGTAGCCTCTCTTCCAAAATCTAAATGATTCGGTTTCGGGCCTTGAGTTACACATAGGAGTGAAAGCATAAGGAGCTCCCTTAAAGTCCATTCTCATCAACTCATTCAAATCTGTTCGAACTATCTGGTCAGCATCAATGTAAATCACTCTATCCAAATCAACAGGGAAGAGAACATCTAAGAATAGAATCTTATTGCCCCATATTATCCTTTGTTTCTCTTGTTGAGGCCTGAGCCAATTTGGCCATTTATATGATACAAGTTGATATGAAAAGTTATACTGTTCTGCCATTGAAGGTAGGGTTGCTTTAAATGTTGGGGATAAGAAGTTTTTGACAATCCAGAATTTCACATTATATTCAGTGTTCCTTTTGACTGATAGCATCATAATCTTTGTAAGTCTTTCATATAGATGTCCACTAGCTACTGAGAATACATCTACTCGGTTAGAACTAGATACATCTTTTATAGTTTCTTTCTTTTTGTTGTGTATGAATCCCTTCTCCATTATTTTGAGATGATATGGTTTATAAGAGAATGATGAGACAAATAACGACGGAGTGATCATAGTATATAGTTGTTTGGATTTGATACTAGCAAATTCTATAATCCACTCGCCTGGATTTGAAGGAAGTTGCCAGTACGAATTTGATTTCATTACAACTGTATCTGATAATTTTTCTCCTTTAAGATTAAAGAGAGCAATATCAGCCTTTTCTGGGATTTCTCCTTTGAGAGTTTTACAATCACCATCAGCAATAATATTTGTAAGAACATATTGTCCACAATGAATTGAAGCACCGAGTTCTGAAAGAAGAATATTATCCAGATCAACCGATGCTCTCATTGATTCGGTAATCCATGTTTGAGGAACATCCGGCATCGATGAATATGTTGTTGTATCATTAAGCATTGTGAATAAGGCTTTATCATTGTCCAGAGCCATACGATAGTATGTATTGAGAGGTTCCTTAAATTCAGTTGGTGGTACAAGAATCATCCTTATATTTACCAACGAGTTATTCTCAATAAAGTGAACAAGACCAGATATCCTTTGGAACTCACGGGTGAAAGGATTAACAATCAAATCCCATGAAATTGGTTTCTTGGAATGATTAGTGACATAAATCAGAGGAGAGCTCATTCCCCAAACTTCTGACGGGAAGTGAATCCTCTCAACACCAATATGTCTCCAATCAGTTATTATTGATGACAGGAAAGCCATAAGTGTGAATGGATTATTTGAGATCTTTTCGACATATGGAATAAGATTTCCAATGAGATATTCATTGGACCATAAATCAATGAGTTCAAGTTGTTTTGTGTTAATTGGACAGAAATCATTAAAAACTCTACCGTTGGCAATTAGAACAGGCCCACTTTGCTCAAATCCAAAACATGAATATAATTCTGGATTGATTGGAGGATCCACAACAAATTTCGAAGAAATCGAATGAGGGTATTTCATAAACTCATTGAAAATTTCATTAATAGGGTTTCCATTGGTAAAGAGAATATAAAACCCATAAGATTTTGTATCATCTTCATAAGTCCAATTGATATTGTCTAAAAACGCCAAATATTCGAGCTGAAGTGACATCGGAAGATTCTTAATACCAAGTCCAATTGGTGTATCAGATAATATTTGTTGATCTAGCGAATCTACCATTAGAGATATTTGCGAGAGGGATGTGATGACATCAAAACTGTCTAAATCAGTTATCTGATTCTGGTACATAAGTCGTTGTATTGTCATTGACATTGATTGTATTTGCATGACCAAATTTTGAATCCCTTGTTCAGATGAGACTAGTTGTCCATTCACGCAGAATTGTCCGGGAAGTATACCTTTTTCCAGGAAATAAAGTTGTGTATCCCTAAGGGATTCGTGTTCAACAGTATGTGAGGGATATAAATTAATCAATTCATTCCAATCTAAACAACTCAACCCCTTGGTTACATGTGAATAAGCTTTAGCAAAATGTATTTCATTTGGTTGGTTAACCCTTCTAGTAGACTCATTATACCCACAATTAATTGCTGATATCAATAAGAATTTGAACGCCTCCTTGCTTGATCTGATTTTAATATGATGATAAGCGAAACCAATTCTTCTTGATAGAGGATCACCCATATTAAATGAAGGCGAAATTCCGACTCTAACAGGAATTCCATGAGAGAGCAAAGAACTAAGCATAAAGAGTTCACTTATACCAGATCGTGAAGTGGGATCTGTATAAAGCACTACGCTAACCAAATTCTTTTTAACTTTGAAGAATCTACTTTGAGATTGATAAATGGCATCCACACTATCGGGCCAACTGGAATACTCCTTATCGTTTTCAAGATCGTTGATAAATGATATATATGGAGAGCGGAAGTCAAATAAATAGGCTGATGAATCAGAAAGCGGGGTATTAAAGAATTTATTCATTGATTCCTGAGAAAGATTAAATTCATTCATTAAAACAGACCTTAGAATACTCTCTTCATTGTAAATATCCATTAATGTGAACACGTCAAGATTGGAAATTGGTATAGATCTTCCATTAAGTACAGAGAAACCAGAATTTTCATCAACAAGCATTTTAATTTCCTCGAAGGCAGCAGAAGCCGTATCTGTAGGTTCTGTTTGCAAAATATCAGAGTAAAACACAGGGTAATTTTGAGATATATCTCTTAAAAGTTTGGTCATTTCAGATGTATTTTTCTCCTCCAAATACGAAGTAAACTGTACTCCAAAGCGATAAAAGGCTCGAGGATCATTAAAGTCTGCTGGAATCTCATCAAATCCATCTGTTGTCGGATCGTAAAATGACCTAGATGCATTTGATTTATCATCCTGTACAATTGAGTCTTTAACTCCATACTCCATTGAATACTTAAATGGTCTCATTTCAATTCCAAATCCCCTTAAGTCAACACCAAAGTGATCAGTTTTTCCAGTCGGTCTAAGAACAAATTCCATTCCATTAGTAAGAAGAGATAAAACGTATTTGGATGCTTCTTTCTCCTGCAAATTGGCGTACAAAATAGTTTTTGAGGCCCCAAAAATCAAATCAAACGGATATAAGTTCACATTATCTCGACTATAAAACGGACATGTGTAACTAAACAAAGGGGCTTCTCCAACAAAAATCAGATTAGCATAATGGCTACCACCAATCAACTGGGCACTATCCCTGAAAGCTTCAATTCTTGGAGTATAGCTTTTAATTTTCAGTGCAATTCTTAATTGACTCTTTTGGTCTTCTGATAAAATATTATTCAATTTATCCCATAAAAATGATTCATTATTAATCATATCATGATTCTCCAATACTGCAATCAAGAACTGTTTGGATTTTTGTGTTGAGATCTCGGCCAAAAAGGACAAAACTTGATCAAGCAAAGGGACTTCATACCATGGAGCAGAAAATCCAATTTCAACTCCATGATCCTTGCGGAATGTGCAAATAGATGCAGTGAAAAGAAGAAACACACAAGGCATTTACAAAATCCACCTTTTTCCAATTTGTTTTTCTTTTCTTTTTAAAGAATAACACAAGTCATTTGTTGAGCAAAAACAATTTCACGATTCTTGCTGGACCATTTTTATGATATGATAGTTTTTTTGATTGGTTTTGTTTTTGGGATTGTGTTATCTGTTTGTATTTTGTTCTATTTTTCCGGATCTTATACAAGAAATTGCTTAGAATGTGAATTACCAGTTTTTTCTTATAATGAGCCATTGAGTTGTAATTGGGTGAATTTGGTAATTGAAAGGTTTTATGAGATGTGTGTTAGATCAAGATCAACGTATCAGATTGCTCAATTCATTGCGGAGCTGTTGAGTAACGATCAGGATTCTAATTCTAAGTTTTTTTTAAGAGATTTTTATATGAATACCATTCCACTCAAAATTATCGACTTTAGATTAATTCCTTCTTCTTTTGGTGACTATATTCAGGTTAATGTTTGTTTTGAACCTTCATTGATTATTGATGCGCATGTTGTCCATAAGTTTAATTCGTTGTCTTCTCCAATATCCGTAGATTGTGATATTAATTTGCAAAGAATATATGGTGGATTGAATGTTTTAGTGCCTAGCCATGGAGGTGCAATTGTTGTGTCATTCTCAGATGACACGCAGATTGATTTTGACCTTGGCGCACAAATTGGTAGTTTTTCAATTCAAACAGAGAATTTAGGATATTTAAAAAAGCCTCTTAAATCATTAATCCATAAGATGATTCGCTCGACCAAAATTATTGTTGATCTTAATAAGAAAAAGGTTAATCAATCTTCAAAACGAATCAACTTGTTCAAGATTAAGTGTAATCTATACCATATATGAATACATTTTGCTCATTAATAAGGATAAGTCTTTTTTCGAATCAGAATATGTGATCTAGTTCTTAAAAAATATGTTTATTCAAGATAGTAAGAGTTCTAACATATTTTGGCTATGTATAGATATCTGATGTACTAAGAAGCTCTTCTGTCATTGAGTTTTGTGAACTCTTCTGACAATTATAAAACACACACATTCCAAGAAGAATAAATTGTTGTATTGATGCAAGAAGGAATGAAATCCAAGTTGTGAAGTTTTCTTTCTGTCCAATGGCCAAAAATAGGGTATTAACAATACCGCCTGGTGCTTGGATGATAAGCATTGTCATTGACAAAGACCCACTGTCTTTCAGCTTGTATGTAGTTATCATTTGGGGCAAGTATTGTATGAAAACAAGTAGAGATGATACTGTTCCCATTGTTTTCCCAATATTATGAACACTATCATCATAAAACCCGTGTTGTGTTCCAACTAAACAAAATAAAGAGAATATTATTATTGCAATAATTGGATATACTATTACTAGCCAGTATTGAGAAACAATTTTGGCCCAGCTCAGAGGAGCCTCATTTACAGAAATATATCTCTTTGGGGAAAAAACAATAAGCATGAAAACAATGACCATATATATGGCACAGAAGAAAAAATTATTGATAAATGTCAAAAGCCTGGGAATTGCTATAAAAATTGACCCAGAATGAGGTAACCCAGCAAATTGTTCTGAATGAAGTGCAACCACATTGGTTACAATCGAAAATTGCCCGAAATTTGTCAAAACTGTTGAAAACATACTTAGACCGTAAGAGGATCGCTTTTTTATGATTAGAATTATTTGTGGAATAACTGAACCAACAGATCCAATAAGAATAATAAGACCAACAATGATCCAGCCAAACCCGGACCCACTGTAAACATTCGAATAATCAGGAAAGAGATCAATTAAAGCCATAAAAATATTTGAAATAACTTTATTGGCAGTTCATGTATAGAATGTTATATGTAGAGGAACTGTATTGTGAAAGGGTTTAAAATATTATCTACCAAACAATGAAAACACTCCCTTTGATTTTGATTTTCTTAATAATTCCTGTGATTCTGTTTCAGTGCACCCCACTAGATTCAGAATAATGGGTATTAGTCTTTGTTTTGTTGAATCATCATGGGAGAAGTACTGCATAATGATCCCTTTCAGATAATCATTTGAGATAAGTGGTTCTTTTTGAGGAACTGATTCTTTTAGCTGGGTTCTCTCACCAAGCATGCACAATTGAGATTGAGCATTCTCCAACGATTTTTGGAGATGAATGCATTGTTCTTGGTATCTTTGGCATTCCGATGCAAGAATTGTGTTTTCATCAGAAAGACTTGAAACCTTTTGCTGTAATCTCCTTGATTTGGCGATGGAATCTTTTTCTTCTTGAGCATGGGGTGAATGACTGGGTGAATCCGCAAGTTTTGAGTTCTCTTTTCTTAATGCCTGGTTTAATTCGTTCAATTCTTTGATTTCCTCATCTTTAGATGAAAGTTCCCATTCAATAGAATTTTTGTTCTCTTCTCTCTCTTGTTCAAATTCAGAAATCTTTGATTTCAATGATTGGATCTCTTCATCTTTTGATGAAAGCTCCCACTCAATAGAATTTTTGTTCTCTTCTCTCTCTTGTTCTAATGAAGAAATCTTTGATTTCAAGGATTGAATCTCTTCATCTTTAGATGAAAGCTCCAATCGAAGAGATGTTTGTGATGATTCACTTGATTGCTCTAATGAAAAAATCTTCGACTTCAATGATTGAATCTCTTCATCTTTAGATGAAAGCTCCCACTCAATAGAATTTTTGTTCTCTTCTCTCTCTTGTTCAAATGAAGAGATCTTCGATTTCAATGATTGAATCTCTCCATCTTTAGATGAAAGCTCCAATCGAAGAGATGTTTGTGATGATTCACTTGATTGTTCAAATGAAGAAATCTTCGACTTCAATGATTGGATCTCTCCATCTTTAGATGAAAGCTCCAATCGAAGAGATGTTTGTGATGATTCACTTGATTGCTCTAATGAAGAAATCTTCGATTTCAATGATTGGATCTCTTCATCTTTAGATGAAAGCTCCCACTCAATAGAATTTTTGTTCTCTTCTCTCTCTTGTTCAAATGCAGAAATCTTTGATTTCAATGATTGGATATCTTCATCTTTAGACGAAAGTTCTGAGTTATGTAATCTCTGTGATGATTCACTTGATTGTTCTAATGTTGAGATCTTCGATTTCAATGAATGAATCTCTTCATCTTTAGATGAAAGCTCCAATCGAAGAGATGTTTGTGATGATTCACTTGATTGTTCAAATGAAGAAATCTTCGACTTCAATGATTGGATCTCTCCATCTTTAGATGAAAGCTCCAATCGAAG
>Ga0074193_1001158_pt1 | contig 35140 bp, 24 predicted proteins | sample EPASupsiteHSE605_FD_64523 | JGI IMG/M metagenome (GOLD analysis project Ga0074193, IMG submission 64523) | Bioremediated contaminated groundwater from EPA Superfund site, New Mexico - Sample HSE6-05 | ecosystem: Environmental > Aquatic > Deep subsurface > Groundwater > Contaminated ... | reverse complement strand
TTACCTGGTCACCGGAGAAAAAAAGACTGCCCTCATAGATACTGTAAAGGCTCCCTTTGCAGCAAAGATGCTTAAACGCATCAGTAAGCTTGTCGATCCTTCAAAACTTGATTACATTATAATGAACCACCTGGAACCTGATCACTCAGGGGCTCTGGTTGAGCTTAAAAAACAAACCGATGCCAAAATACTCATTACAAAAAAGGGCGTTGATATCCTTAATGGATACTTCAAGGGCTCGGGTAGTGAGAACTGGGACCTTGAGATTGTGAAGACAGGCGATCAGCTGGATCTGGGTGGCAAAACCCTTCTGTTCCTGGAAGCCACAATGTTGCACTGGCCTGATAGTATGGAGACTTTCCTGAAAGAAGAAAGGATCCTCTTTTCAAACGATGGTTTCGGACAGCATATAGCAACTTCAAAAAGGTATGATTTCGAAGTAGGAGATGTCCTTCCTGAAGCAGCCGAGTACTACGCAAACATCCTCATGCCTTTCCATATGCCGCTTCTTCGTTATCTTGGGTTATTAACCAAGTTGGGAATAGAACCCTTGCAGATAGCTCCTTCGCACGGAATTATATGGAAACGAGATCTGCCGAAGATCCTTGAGGCTTACAAATCGTGGGCTGACGGTGAGGTAGAAGAAAAAGTTCTTGTGATATATGATACCATGTGGGGCAGCACAGAAATAATGGCAAACGAAATTGCCGAAGCTGTCCGAGCTGCAGGTGTGGAGGTAAAACTGCTGAATCTTCGAAAAAGCTCGAGGAGTTATATCATGAAAGAGATGCTTGATGCAGCCTCCTTTGCAGTAGGTTCACCGACCCTTAATAATGGACTCTTTCCAACGGTCGGTGACTTCCTGGTATATCTCAAAGGCCTGCGCCCCCAGAAGAAAAAAGCTGTGGCATTCGGATCCTATGGCTGGGGAGGAGGAGCAGTAAAAATCATAGAACAGGAACTAAAAAGCGCAGGAATTGAAGTGATTGATCCAGGGTTGCAGGTAAATTACAGGCCATATGAAAAAGAACTGTTGCAATGCAAAAAGCTTGGAGAACAGCTTGTAGCCACTGCAAAAAAGAATTAATTATTTTATCCCGGCTCTCCATTTAACATTTTTTTCTCATAGAATTTTCCATTTTTTGACTCCATTTTTTGAAAGCCTTCCGGAAAGTTTTTCAGCCTCAATAACCGTAGAGACTGGAATTTTTGCCGGACGCCCTGCAAGAAATACTTTCACTCTGCTAGGCTGAGATTAATAAGCACTGAAATAGTTTTTAGAAATAGAGGTGAATAAAATGGAGGAAATATTCAAAGGATTGATTGAGCGTGCTCAGTATTATGAGCAGTTTGAAAGTTACAGAAACATAAATTTTTCAGTACACTTTGGGGAAATGCCTGTACTTAACTAAAGGCTTCAGTGACAAGCGTATAAGATAGGACTTATTGATTGTCAGCCTAAAGCAACTCAATTCACATAGCTGTAAATTAAAGAGCTGCAAATTAAAAAGCTGCAAATTAAAGAGCTGCAAATTAAAGAGCTGCAAATTAAAAAGCTGCAAATTAAAGAGCTGCAAATTAAAAACTGCGAATCAAAATGATGTAAAACCTCTAAAGAACTGGAACGTTGAAAAGTAAGTTTCAAAATAAGTCATTGAAGTAAATCTCAAAAACAGATCGAATAAGTAAATCTCAAGAACAGACCAACTGAGATGCAAACTTCAAGAAAAATCAGAAATCAGAATAAACTCTAACGAAAATTAAAGGCGGAAAGAAACTTACTTTTCAACCGGTTCCATTTAAACCTGTAAGTTCTGTTCCAATTCCACAGAGCAAATTTTGAAGTCAATACTTACAACTATTTTTGAAATCACCTGCCGCTCAAATGGCAAATATCTATAAATGTGAGTGATAAATATCATGGATTAGAGGAAATCCATATGAACGAGTTTTTTGAAGAAATGATCTAAAGAACCCAATGCTATGATCAATTCAAACTTTTTAAAAAATATAAACAAACTTTCCAGAAAAACCAGATGATGAAGAACAAGTTTGGAAGGAAAAATAGTTTATGGGGAAATCCAACAAAATAACTAAGAATCAAGCACAAAGTAGTCAAAATACGAAGTAGTCAAAATACGAAGTAGTCAAAGTACAAAGTAGTCAAAATATAAAGCAGGAACTAACGAAAATTTAAACAGAAAAGGCTTCTTGAAACTGAATGTTACCTTTTTAAATCTTTTAAAATTTGCTGTAGCTACTATATTTTTCTGTCTTTTTTAGTACGAGTCAACCACAAAATATCATATAAAATCAATTGTAATCATTCGGAATGTTGAATCCGTGACTGTTGACTCGACATTACTTTTGTTCGATTTATTATTCTTTAACAAGTATTACTCTAGCCGGGGCTCCATCCGTGTCTATACGAAGAGGCAGACCTATGAATGTATATTCCCCTTCAGGAATGCCGGCGAGGTTGAGCCCTAAGAATAAAGTTGTGTTATTTATAAGCAGTTCACGGACCTCATCTTCCCCTTCAGGTTTTTTAATACTTAGGTAATCAAATCCCAGGGTTTTAACTCCGGCATTAACGAGGTATTCAGCTGCGTCTATTCTAAGGTATATATAATTCTCAAGAAATTTTACGTACCCAAGGGCTGAGTTTCTTGTCTTGAGAAGCACTATCTCTTCAGGCCCGATTTCAAACTCTTCAAGGTCCTGCCTGTGAATTTCACTTTCTACAAGTGTGAGATCAAAAACCCTGCACTTTCCATAAAAATGATCAAGAGGCAGGTCAGCAGCACTTTCTCTACCATTCCGAAGATGCAGCCTGGACTCTACGTGAGTACCTGTATGGCTCCCCATAGTCAGAATAGACTCGTTTACCTTATCCCTGGGGACAGAGGAATACCTCTTAATAGAAGGTCCAGGCTTTCCAGGGTATATAACCATCTCTTCCGTAATAGGCAATGAAACATCGAAAAATTGACGCAGAATGAACCCCCCATTCATCCGTTAGCGATATATCTGAATTTAAGTGCAGTCATTTTTGATAAAAATATAACTGCGCCTTATTATAGAAAAGGGTTTAAAACATTAAAAACTCTCCTCTGGCAGGAAACTGATCCATCCTGCCCGATTGAGCTGCGTTACCAGGTTGAACTGCATTACTAGGTTGAACTGCATTACCAGGTTGAACTATACTATATTTTCAGATATTTTTCCTCACATATTCCGCAACCGCATTTCCAACTTCTATTGTGCTGGCAGTTCCTCCCAGGTCAGGAGTGATAATTTTCTTTTGAAGCACATGGGTTATTGCTTCATCGATAACTTGAGATCGAGGCTCTCCCATCCATTCCAGGAGCATTTTTACACTGAGGATTGCGGCAAGCGGGTTTGCAATGCCCTTTCCGGCGATATCGGGTGCACTTCCGTGCACAGGTTCGAAGAAGGCATATTTATCCCCTATATTGGCGCTTGGGACAAGGCCGAGACTTCCTACAAGGGCTGCGCACATATCGCTCAAAATGTCTCCGAAGAGGTTTGTTGTAACTACAATGTCATACCTTTCAGGATGCATCATAAGGTTGTAAGCCATTGAGTCAACCAGCATATCTTCATATTCCACGCTGTAAGCACTGGCAGTTTGCCTGCAGACATCGAGAAAAAGCTTATCGGATTTCAGGACATTGGATTTATGGACGATGGTCAGCTTGTTCTTTCTTTTCTTTGCAAGCTTACAAGCATATTCTGCAATCCGCTCAGAACTTCTCCGAGTGACGACTCTTTTCGTCCATGAAATATCTGACCCTATTTCCTCAATTCCCGAATACAGCCCTTCGGTGTTTTCTCTGACAATAATAAAATCAAAATCGTTTCTTCCGGTAACCCCGATTATGCCTGGTAGAGGTTTTACAGGCCTGACATTAGCATACAGATCCAGTTCCTTTCGGATGGTTAGGAGCACACTTTTGCAGTTTGGGTCAGGCACAGTGGTAACTGCCCCAAAAAGGACAGCATCACATCCTTTTATGATTTCCAGATCATCACTTGATATTGCAGTCCCTGTTCTTTCCCATTGAGTATAGCCAAGCTCCAGGGGCACTTTTTCAAACTCAAGCCCGAAAGCGTCAAGGACTTTGACAGCTACAGGGATTACCTCCCTGCCTATCCCATCACCTTCGATTACAGCTAATTTCATATTAACTGCATCTATAGTTTGTGTATATGAATCTGGCGTAACTTTTTGAGATCTTAAGGACCTGTCAGATCCATAACAGATGCTCGGCAAGGATTTTTCCACCAATGCCTATGAGGATAATCCCTCCGATAATCTCGATTTCGTGCTCAAAAAAATGACCTATTCTGTATCCCAGGACTGCTCCGCAGAAGGACATGAAAAAGGTTACACAGCCTATTATAATCACAGGTTCAAGAATAGGAGTATTGAGAAAAGCAAAGCTAATTCCCACAGCAAGGGCATCTATACTTGTAGCAACTGCGAGCACCAGAAGCGTAGAATAATTGAGGGAATTTACCTTCTCATCCGGATCTTCGTAAAGAGCCTCATAAATCATTTTGCCTCCGATAAAGGCCAGAAGCCCAAAAGCAATCCAGGGAGCATATTTTGATACAAAGCCGCTCACTGCACTTCCTCCAAGCCAGCCAAGTACGGGCATGAAAGCCTGAAATCCTCCAAAAAAGAAAGCAAGTTTAAGTGCATCCTTTAAATGAAAAGGCCGTATCGTAGTACTGCTGGACATGGAAACTGCAAATGCATCCATTGAAAGCCCGAGCCCTAAAAGGAAGTTAGTCAGGAAAGACATTAGGTGAACTCCAGTTCCGTTTTATAAACAGGTTTTGTCGAGATAATTAAGAGTATTTCGATAAACTCAATTTCTTAGTAAATTGTTTGTATACTAAATGTAAAGGACTCGCCAAAATTTGATGTTTCTCGAAATTCTCTAAAGTCTTTTGTATATGATTTAGGGATAATTAGAATTTTAACATACGGTTTAGGAATCATTAGAGCTTTTATACATGCCAACATTTAAGACTTGAGGTCCTCAAAATGCCTATGTATATGGTTATTATTTGTTGACCCAATAATCTACAATCAGATTTAAAACTATGTCTTCTATAAAGGTCACCGATGGAAAATGCTTTTTTGAAAGGAAAGGGATAATAAGATCTCTTCAAACTCCAGGCAGAATAAACTCAAAAGGTCTGTGTAACACAGTTAAAACGGACAATGTTTAAATAAAATTACGGTGTTTAATTTTATCCTTTTCCTCAAAAACTGTCTTTGTTGTGATACTTTCACTTTGTTGGATACTTTCACTTTGTTGTGATACTTTCACTTTGTTGGATACTTTCACTTTGTATACTTCAGTTTTGCTCATACATAATTAGCATGGTTCTAACCACGTTTCAGTTAAACAACTGCCAACATCTTATTTTGCTCATACTTTAATTTCAGACTTTTCCTCAGTCACTGTCTTTGTTTTATTTCCCGAAATTCCTGTCCTCACTTTTCTATATGCGGTATACTTACCGTTGCCTTCATAGGAAATTGCATATTTATACTGATTTTCTTCAAAAAATTTAAATCCTTTTCTGTAAAATGCCGGATATTTTACAATACGCAGCGGTTCAAGCGAGTAACGCTGGTATATATTGTTGTCTGCGAGAGTTTTAACCCAATCGGGTATCATGTTCACCTGTTGATACTTCTCATGAATATTATGCCCGATGATTGTGTTATAGGCGAGTGAAGCCTTTATCGCAATCGTTACAAACAAGAACTTCATCAAGAAAACCCCAGCAACAAATCCAACAATCCATGCAGTTATGAGTAAAATCATATTATTACCCCCAGATTTAATACTGCTTTATAATCTGCTGCCCGTCTCCGATTATCTAAAGTAACTTTATTTCGGTATCTCTCCCCAAATCCCCTTAATTTGTGAGTGTCGCTGGCAGGTCGATCCTTTAAAACTATGTCCCTTATAGATAATAGAGTTTTCTGATAAATAGAAAAGTATTATATTATATAATCAAACTTACTAAATCTGGGAAGAGTTTCACTCAAGTTTAACGTATTTTAGCTCATTACAGAGATAAAAGCAAAAGCTGAGAGAAACTTGAAATTGAAGCCGATAATCAGAAAAAAGCATTAGCTGGGGAGTTTGAATTTAGGGAAAGTTTTGATTTAATATAAAAAATAGTGATTGTAGAAAATACCAGAAAAACAGACTTTTGAAGAAAAATGTAAGATTACTCATTCTTTCTCAATCTGTTTACAAGTTTTCGGATAGCTTCAGCAACCTGGTACTCCGATGCTCCCCAGTGGACTACAGCTCCATCAAAACCCGAAATATTTACAAGCCCTGAATTCTCAGACCTGCAGCAGCGAGTAATAAAGGATTTTGAGGGTACAACTATTTCGGACTTGAAAGGACAGATGTTTATAAAGGAATACTCAAGTTCAGGAAAACGCATCTCAAAAAGAGTCTTTGAAATTTCACATCCTACAAGTAAATGTCCGTTTTCCGTGAGCACATCCGAGTCCAGGCATTTGCCTTTCAGTCCAGACGCGCTGCATGGAAAAACGGTGTTTTTTCCTTCAAAACGTCTTAAATCGATTACTTTTTCAGTAAACCTGACCTGGAGATCCCCGAAAATTCCACTGGCTTCGAGCCTTCTTACAACAAGGGAAAGCCAGGAGGGATAAGGGGGAGCAACGTCAAGGATTTCTAACTCAAGAATGCTTGCAAGATCGGGTGCGTGAACAAATGTGACGTGTTTATCCATACCTGTAAAGATTACCGTGTTCACTTTGCCGGTACAGAGTTTTTCTGCAGTCTCGATCAGAAGTGTACGATCTTTTATATTCAACTCTCTGTCATATTTTACCACCTCTTCTCCTGAGGCTATTGTTTTGAGAGTTTCAACTTTTCTGAGCAATCCCTCTCCGTTTTTTCTCACGTAATAGACTGCGTATTCGCAGCCGCCTGTCTGAGGACTTTCCTTTTCTGTAATCAGGTAGTCAGTCAGGAAATAGATAGGTTCCTCAGTGTCCGGGCAAAAGAATTTTGTTACACCCACATGCTTATATTCATCAGGAAAAATCATAGTTACCGATTGTTTTGGATGATTTTTTGAAATATCGATTCTGAGTTTATTTTTCTTATTTTTCTTATTTTTCTTGTTCTTCTTATTTTTCGTGTTCTTCTTATTTTTCTTGTTCTTCTTATTTTTCTTGTTCTTCTTACTTTGGTTGTTGCCAAATTAAATTCATTTCCGGTATGTTTTCCAGTGTACTTTGGTATGTTTTTTGATACATTTCTCAACTTCCTGGTTATACTTCCAGTACTTTACGGTTTATTTTCCGGTCTTTTTCCATACTTATTGTATCAAATTATTCCCTTTGCTCGATCTGGATTCTCTTTCTGTGAGCTACAAGCCCGCCGTCAGCAAGTATTTGGAGAAGAAAATCCGGTAGTTTATTTCCTTCGTAAGTGGCTTTTCCTGAAACTGTAACTTCACCTTTTAGCAGGTCAACTTTTATTTCGTCTCCCTCCTGACACTCGATATCGGCTTCAATAAGAGGTAGCCCTACATTGATTGCATTTCTGAAAAAGATCCTTGCAAAAGATCTTGCGACAATACATGCTATACCTGCATGTTTTAAAGCAAGGGGAGCCTGTTCTCTTGAAGAGCCGCAGCCGAAATTGCTACCTGCTACAATAATGTCCCCTGATTTTACTTTTTTTGCAAACTCAGGGTCAATACCTTCCATTGCATGAGCTGCAAAAACCTGCATATCTTTGGTCCGCAGGTATTTTCCGGGAATGATTACATCTGTGTCGACATCGTCTCCGAATTTCCAGACTCGACCTATAATAGGGTTTTTCATCATACTTCTCCTGCGAAGTAGGTTTTTTTAATAGTATATCTAGATAGCGGAAAAATGAAGTAAAAATCTGCAGATCTGGTTTAAGAATAAGTTTGAAAGCATAAAATTAAAAACAAAGACATAAGAAAAAAGGAGAAATAAAGGTGCAGTAGTGTGAATATCTCACACTCCTTACTGGTTTCATACCTTTATTTCTTCTCCTTTCAATACGGCTTCTTCACTTACTTTTACTTCTTTTGTCGTATCGCCATAACTCAACACATAGGGCCCTGAAGGTGCAGTATCAAATTGTGTTTGGCCTGCAATCGGACCTTCTGTCGAATAAGGCACTGTGAATTCATACCTTCCCTGAGAGTCTGTAGTTGTTGATTGAGTGTATTCAAAGGTCCGTCCCTTATCTGTAAGGATTGTAGTACTTATTTTAACAGTTTCGTTAGGAGAAGCCATTCCGGTTATATTCGCACCTTTGACGTACTCGAATATCTTGACAGAACCTGTATCTACCTCAGGGAGCTTGCCTCCGTAGAAGTAGTTGTAAACCTGTTTATATGCGACTTCGTTACTCTGGTAGGCTTCAGTCTCGTAGACCATACGGTAATGTTTCAAGCCATTTCCGTCAAAAATGTGAAGTTTTGCTTTCATGGTATTGAAATATCGGGCAGTAGGTATGCTCTGATATTGGTTACCTATCCAGTAAGCCTGCTCGTACCCTTCAGTATCAAGAGTCCATTCAGGTATTGCCGAGAACATAACTGTAGCCATTCTGGCATCAGATATTATATAGCGTGCACCTGCTTTGTCAGGCCTCGGGTCTATGGCTTCAAGAACTGCACTTGCTTCTTCTTCAGATGGGGCTGTGAAAAAGGTTGCTGCACCTGGCTGGTTTGTCTCGTTGATGCTTACCCTTCGGCCTCCTATTCCTGCCTGGAACGGATTAGCATTTGGCATCCTGTGCCCTATTGTCTCTATGTAGTGCCCGTAGTCCCACCATGACATGACACCGTAAGCCGTATCAGGATACTGGAACATCTCTCCGTTTTTCGGGGCTTCATAAACGGCATTGTAGTTCATACCAGGGTCTGGGGTGTTTGAACGGAGCCAGTCACAAGCTTCCACCCACTGATCAGGTGTACCGTTCGAAATTTTTGTATATAAAATTGCAGATCCGTATACAGGATAGATCAAAAATAATACTATGGCCAGGACTGCAAAGATCTGCTGTACTTTGATGAATTTAAAAGCCTTCGGAATATCTTCGGGCAATTTTACGGTATTTTTGAACTTCTGGTCAAGTTCGTTCCATTTCACTTTATCGAGCAGCAGACCTCCAAGATAGGCACTCAGGATTGATATATTTATAGAATAGTAGTATGCAAAGCGGTTCTGTCCGTAAATTGCAAAAAGAATTAAAAGACTCCAGATAAGAAGTAACACTTCCTGAGGTTTTGGTTTTCTGAATAGATTTGCAGCCAGAATAACTATCCCCAGTAAAGAAGCAAGAAATCCTGTAGGAGTAAAATATTTATAAGCTTCCGACAGGACGATTTTATCACCTATGCGAAACATAGAAGAAGCTTCACCAATTGTAGAGGGTCCCCCCTGTTGAATTCCAAAAATAGTGCTTGGTGCGTTTATAATTAGAGAATAAAGTGATGGAGATAAAACTTTAATAAATATAAACCCAAGAATACCAGCTCCAAGGATTATAAGTGGGTAATAATAAGTTTTCATTTTCTTTCTTTTTGATTCTCTTTGAATAAGACTCAAAGCCGCAAAGCCTGCCATTGCCCCAATAGCAGTAATAACATGGAACCAGGAGTAATAATAAAGTGAAAATCCCATGTCAGGATGGACAAACGGGAGGATGAGTATTGTACTTACCAAACATGTGATTACGCCTGTAAACCCAAGGTAGTCACTTGACTCATTCTGGAAATTGTCAAAGATAAACTGGAATACGGCGTAAACAAGAACGATCAATAAGAAAAGCGAGCCTCCTGGCCAGCAGAGCTGGTATGCTGAATACATTACGCCAGCCATAACCGCATATATAAAAGGCTCTTTCAAGACTTTTAAGTTTTTATTAAACACGTCTTCAAAACGCAGCTTTTTCTCCTTTGCCGAAATCAAGGCAAGCATGAAAAACATCATGAAGAAAGTGCTGAACAACGACTCTGCAATATGATGGTCTGTAGAGCCAATCATTGAGTGTAATAGAAAATGTCCTGGAGCAAATGCGATTACAATTGCAGCCAGAATCCCTGTTTTATGGCCGCCAATATATTTTCCTATATAGTAAACAGGAATGACAGTCAGAGCTCCGAGCACTGCAGGAAAGTAAGCTCCAACAGTATCAACAAGATGAGAACTGGGATGACCCATACCTAGGATCAGGGAGGTAATTGCCATCATTTGATCAAATAGTGGGCCGAAATGGATATAACTCCCGTTAGGATAGTTGGTCATGGGATCGAAAAACATTCTGTGGGGGTAGTTTTCAAGCAGAACCCTTAAGGTACGCATATGAAACCAGGCATCATTAGCCGTAAATCTTACAGACCCATCGGATAAGAACACCGTATTTGAAGGATATGTTCTTACCCATAGAGACATTAAACCGATTATCGCAACTGTCAGAGTATAAGGCCAGCTGGACTTAATTCTATCTTTGAATGACGATACAGGATGATCCTGAGAACTCATAATAATCCCTTCGGAGGTAATTTTTGTAATTAAATCTGTAATTTGTGAAAGAAAAAAGTCAAATAGATAACATTTTCCTACGCAGACGAATAAGCCTTATTATTTGCAATTCTATTTTATTTATATTCAAGATTCCATTATTTATTTTTAGGAACCTTCTGAATTTTTCATACTGGCTCAATCTGGAAGTTCTTCAAGAGAGTCAGTATTCCCGGTTTTGTTTTTCTTCCCTGGCGCTCAGGTTCTCTAAGACTTTCTACTTCGAAACAGTAATGTCTTTTAAAGAAGCGGCAATGTTCTGGTTCCACTTTTAGAAGCTTTTGACATATAAAATAACTTTATTAACAGTATATATAAGTATATGTAGCCTGTGAATTTATAAAAAAGAAGCATTCTGGAAAGGTAGGAGGCGACTTCAAAAATTTCAAAAATAAGCCTTTCAGGAAAATAAGATGAAAATAAAGATCAGAAAAGAAGGAAAAAGAAATAAAGGTGTGAAATTAATTTAATTGCACATCTCAAGTTGTTCAGACCTTTATCTCTTCTCCTTTTAGTACGGCTTCTTCACTTACTCTCACTTCTTTTGTCGTATCTCCATAACTCAATACATAGGGTCCTGAAGGTGCAGTATCGAATTGAGTTTGATTCGCAATCGGACCTTCTGTTGAATAAGGCACTGTGAGTTCGTATCTTCCCTGGGAATCTGCAGTTGTTGACTGTGAATAGTCAAAGGTTCTTCCCTGATTTGTAAGGATTGTTGTGTTTATTTTAACACTTTCATTGGGAGAAGCCGTTCCTGTTATATTTGCGCCTTTGACGTACTCGAAGGTCTTGATATAACCTGTATCTACCTCAGGGAGTTTACCTCCGTAGAAATAATTGTAGACCTGTTTGTACCCCAACTCGTCAGTTTGGTAAGCCTTAGTCTCGTGAACCATACGGTATTGCTTCAAGCCATTTCCGTCAAAAATGTGCAGTTTTGCTTCCATGGTATTAAAATATCGGGTAGAAGGTATGCTCTGATATTGGCTACCTGTCCAGTAAGCCTGGTAGTATCCATCAGTATCAAGAGTCCAGGTAGCAATTGAGCTTAACATCCCTGTAGCCATTTTGGCATCAGACATTATGTATCGTGCACCTGCCTTGTCAGGCCTTGGATCTATGGCTTCAAGTACTGCACTTGCTTCTTCTTCAGATGGGGCTGTGAGAAAGGTTGCAGCTCCTGGTTGGTTTGTCTCGTTAATGCTTGCTCTGCGTCCTCCTACTCCGGCCTGGAAGGGGTTTGCATTTGGCATCCTGTGACCAATTATCTCTATATAGTGCCCGTAATCCCACCATGACATAACACCATATGCCGTATCTGGATACTGGAACATTTCTCCGTTTTTCGGAGCTTCGTAAACGGCATTGTAGTTCATACCAGGGTCTGGAGTATTTGAACGTAGCCAGTCACAAGCTTCCATCCACGGTTGATTGGGTTCGTTTGAGCCAGTTGACTTTATCGTATTTGAATATAGCATTGCAGATCCATATACGGGATAAATCAGAAATATCATTATAAACAGGACTGCAAAAATTTGCTGTATTTTGACAAGTTTCAATGCACCTGGGACATCTGAAGGTGACTTTACATTACTTTTGAACTTCTGGTCAAGGTCGTCCCATTTTACTTTTTCAAGTAATAGGCCTCCAAGGTAGGCACTCAGGATTGAAACGTTTATTGAATAGTAATATGCAAAACGATTCTGGCCATAAATTGCAAGGAGAATAAATAAGCTCCAGACAAGAACAAGTAATTCGTGGGGCTTTGGTCTTCTGAACAGGTTTGCAGCCAGAACAAACATCCCGAGTATAGAAGCTAGAAATCCCGTAGTAGTGAAATTTGAAAAAGCTTTATACAGGGTAAAGGCGCCGTTCTGGTAGAATATAGAAGTAGCTTCACCAATTGTAGAAGGTCCTCCCTGTTGAATCCCAAAAACAGTACTCGGAGCGTTTATAATTAGAGAATAAAGGGATGGAGATGCGATTTTGGTAATTATAAGTCCGAGAATTCCTGCTCCAAGAATCAGCAGAGGGTAGTAGTAAGCATTTATTTTCTTTATTTTGAATTCCCTTTCTATGAGACTCAAAGCCGCAAAGCCGGCCATTGTTCCAAGGGATGTGATAACGTGGAACCATGAGTAATAATACATAGAAAAGCCCATATCAGGATGGACAAATGGAAGGATAAGTATTGTACTTACCAGACAGGTGACTACACCTGTAAATCCAAGGTAGTCGCTTGACTCATTCCGGTAATTGTCCAGAATATACTGGAATATTGCGTAAACAAGAACGATCAATAAGAAAAGTGATCCTCCTGGCCAGCAAAGCTGGTATGCTGAATACATTACACCAGCCAGAACCGAGTATATAAAAGGCCCTTTCAGGACACTGAACTTTTTATTAAACACATCTTCAAAACGCAGCTTTCTTTCCTTAGCCGAAATCAAAGCCAGCATGAAGAACATCATGAAGAGTGTACTGAACAGCGATTCTGCAACATGATGGTCTGTAAAACCAATCATTGAACGGGTCAGAAACTGTCCCGGAGCAAACGCAATCAGAATTGCAGCCAAAATCCCTGTCTTATGCCCTCCCAGGTATTTTCCTATATAATAAACCGGAATGACAGTCAGAGCTCCAAGCACTGCAGGAAAGTAGGCTCCAACAGTATCAACAAGATGAGAACTGGGGTGCCCCATTCCAAGAATCAGGGAGGTAATAGCCATCATTTGATCGAACAATGGGCCGAAATGTATGTAACTCCCATTAGGATAATTGGTCATTGGGTCGAAGAATATCCTGTGGGGGTAGTTTTCAAGCAGAGCCCTTAAGGTACGCATATGGTACCAGGCATCATTGGTCGTAAACCTTACGGATCCATCGGATAAGAATACCGTATCTGAAGGACCTGTTCTAATCCATAGAGACACGAAACCGATTATCGCAACTGTCAGAGTATAAGGCCAGCTGGACTTAATTTTATCTTTGAATGATAATACAGGATGATCCTGAGAACTCATAATAATCCCTTCGAAGGTGATTTTTTCAAATAAATATAATTCGTAAACGAAGAAAATCAAATAAGATGTTATTATCCTATGCAGCCAACTTAGTCTAATTATTGATAATTCTACCTTATTTATCTTCAGGAACCTCATGCATCTTTCATACTGAATCGGTCAGGACATTCTTCAAGAGATCCAGTGTTCTCGGTTTTACTTTTCTTCCCTGGCTCTCAGTTCTTTAAGATTTTCGACCAACAGTATGTTTTCTAAAAGACGTGGCAATGTTCTAGTTCCATTTTAAGAAAACTCTTTGACATATAAAATAACTTTATCAATAGTATATAAAATTATATGTAACCTGGGAATATATAAAAAACAAACATTCTGGAAAAGTAGAGGGCTACTTCAAAATCTCAAAGATAAGCCTTTCTAGGGGGATAAAACGAAAATAAAGATAAAAAAGAAGAAAAAGAGAAAGGTATGAAACTAACTTAACTTCACATCTAAGTTGTTCAGACCTTTATCTCTTCTCCTTTCAATACGGCTTCTTCACTTACTTTTACTTCTTTTGTCGTATCGCCATAATTCAACACATAGGGTCCTGAAGGTGCAGTATCAAATTGTGTTTGGCCTGCAATCGGACCTTCTGTTGAATAAGGCACTGTAAGTTCATACCTTCCCTGAGAGTCTGCAGTAGTTGACTGCGAGTACTCAAAAGTTCTTCCCTGATTTGTAAGGATTGTCGTGTTTATTTTAACACTCTCATTGGGAGAAGCCGTTCCTGTTATATTTGCGCCTTTAACGTACTCGAAGACCTTGACATAACCTGTATATACCTCAGGGAGTTTACCTCCATAGAAGTAATTGTAGGCCTGTTTGTACGATAACTCACTTGTTTGGTAAGCTTCAGTCTCGTGAATCATACGGTACTGTTTCAAGCCATTTCCGTCAAGAGTATGCAGCCTTGCCTCCATGGAATTGAAATATCGAGTAGCAGGCAGTGACCTATATTCTTTACCTATCCAGTAAGCCTGATAGTAACCATTAGTATCAAGAGTCCAGGTAGCAATTGAAATGAATATATCTGTAGCCATTCTGGCATCGGACATTATATAACGTGCACCTGCTTTTTCGGGCCTAGGGTCTATGGCTTCAAGCACTGCACTTGCTTCTTCTTCAGATGGAGCTGTGAGAAAGGTTGTAGCACCTGGCTGGTTTGTCTCGTTAATGCTTACTCTGCGTCCTCCTACTCCGGCCTGGAAGGGGTTTGCATTTGGCATCCTGTGGCCTATTGTTTCTATATAGTGCCCGTAGTCCCACCATGACATAACACCGTATGCCGTATCTGGATACTGGAACATTTCTCCGTTTTTCGGAGCTTCGTAAACTGCATTGTAGTTCATACCAGGGTCAGGGGTGTTTGAGCTAAGCCAGGTACAAGCTTCTTCCCAGGGCTGGATGGGCTGGCCATATACCATTTTTGTATCCGGTATTGCAGATCCGTATACTGGATAAATCAGAAACACCACTATAAGCAGGACTGCAAAAACCTGCTCTATTTTGACAAGTTTCAATGCCTTCGGGATATCTGCTGGCGATTTTACACTACTTTTGAACTTCTGGTCAAGTTCACTCCATTTTACTATTTCAAGTAACAGTCCTCCCAGATATGCACTCAGGACGGAAATGTTTATTGAATAGTAATATGCAAAACGGACCTGGCCGTAAATTGCAAGGAGAATTAAGAAACTCCAAACAAGAACCAGCAGTTCCTGAGGTTTTGGTCTTCTGAACAGGTTTGCAGCCAGAACTAACATGCCGAGTATAGAAGCGAGAAATCCCATAGTAGTGAAATTTGAAAAAGCTTTAGATAGGGTAAAGACGACACCACGGTAGAACATAGAAGAAGCTTCCAGGATTGTGGAAGGTCCTCCCTTTTGAATCCCAAAAACAGTGCTTGGCGCATGTATAATCAGAGAATAAAGGGATGGAGATGCGATTTTGATAACTATAAGTCCGAGAATTCCTGCTCCGAGGATAAGGAGAGGGTAGTAATAAGCTCTCATTTTCTTTCTTTTAAACTCCCTTTCTATGAGACTCAAAGCCGCAAAACCTGCCATTGCCCCAAGAGCAGTGACAACATGGAACCATGAGTAATAGTAAAGAGAAAAGCCCATGTCAGGATGGACAAAAGGAAGGATAAGTATGGTACTTGCCAGGCAGGTGACTACACCTGTAAACCCAAGGTAGTCGCTTGACTCATTTCGGAAATTGTCCAGAATATACTGGAATATTGCATAAACAAGAACGATCAATAAGAAAAGCGATCCTCCTGGCCAGCAAAGCTGGTATGCTGAATACATTACACCAGCCAGAACCGAGTATATAAAAGGCCCTTTCAGGATACTGAACTTTTTATTAAACACATCTTCAAAACGCAGCTTTTTTTCCTTAGCCGAAATCAAAGCCAGCATGAAGAACATCATGAAGAGTGTACTGAACAGCGATTCTGCAACATGGTGGTCTGTGAAGCCAATCATTGAACGGGACAGAAATTCCCCTGGTGCAAATGCAATCAGGATCGCAGCCAGAATTCCGGTTTTATGTCCTCCAAGATATTTTCCTATGTAGTAAACCGGAATGACAGTAAGGGCCCCTAGCACTGCAGGAAAGTAAGCTCCAACAGTATCAACAAGATGAGAACTGGGGTGCCCCATTCCAAGAATCATGGAGGTAATAGCCATTATTTGATCGAACAATGGGCCGAAATGTATGTAACTCCCGTTAGGATAGTTGGTCATCGGATTGAAAAACATCCTGTGGGGGTAATTTTCAAGCAGAACCTTTAAGGTACGCATATGGTACCAGGCATCATTGGTTGTGAACTTCACAATTCCGCCAGGTAAAAGGACATTATCCGAAGGAAGTATTCTGATCCATAAAGACATAAAAACAATTATCGCAACTGCCAGAGTATAAGGCCAACTGGATTTGATTTTATCTTTGAATGACGATACAGGACGATCCTGATAACTCATAGTATCCCCTTTATAAATTAAACATTATAAGTTAAGATAGAATTATGAAAAAGAAAATTAAATAGATTGTATTAATTCTGTGTAACAGTTTATAATTCTATCCCATTTCTGATCAGGAGCTTCGTAATGCTTTCTCTCTCCAAACTGGCTGAGAATAGCTTCCTTGATAGAATCGACATCAGCAGGGGGTACAAAAAAAGTGCCTTCATAGTTAGCCATTGATTCTTTTAAGCCACCGACTTCGGAAACAACAACAGGTTTTCCAAAAGACATGGCAATGTGAGCGATTCCACTCTGAGAAGCTCTCAGATAAGGCAGGACTACCACATCTGCAGCGCTGAAATACAGATTTACTTTTTCATCAGGAACATATTCATCTACCAGTGTAATCTTATCATGATAAGGAGAAGCTTTAATCTGGTCAAGTAATTCCTTGCGGTCTTCCCAGATTTCCCCGACAATCAATAACCTGCTTTTTTCGAGAATTTTGGAGGGCAGCTGTTCAAAGGCTCTGATAAGGTAGGGAGTTCCCTTATACTTTCGAATTAAGCCGAAAGAAAGTATAACGAAATCGTCCTTTATCGAGAGATTTCTTCTCGCTTCTTTTATATCAAGCAATTTTCCGTACTGGTCGTAAAGTCCATGTGGGATCACATGAATTTTTTCAGGGGAAATAGAGTATCTTTTTGCAACAAGCTCTTTATCGGACTCGGAGTGAGTAATATATGCATCAAGGTTTTTACGCAGTAATTTTCCTGTTATTTTTGAGTATAAACGGATCGGAAGTATTGACTCTTCAAAAGGGTCTACGACTTCATGAAACTCTATAATTACTTTTGGTTTATTCAGTAAACCTGCAAATATCTTTAGCAGAAGCTGCATATGCGCAACCGAGGAAGTCCACCATTGCAAAACTATAATATCAGGTTTTTGTGCTTTAAGAAAGCGGTATGCTTGAATCCAGGTCAGTGGATTATTATAATCCATGCCGTCAAAAACAGGAATCCTGGGTGAAAAATTCAAGTCGGAAATATTTTTTCCGACATGGGATTTTCCAGGAAAAAGAAAAGTTGGAAGCAACTGCCGAAAGCAAACTACTGATACTTCCTTTTCCATAGGCATGGCATTTGCCAGACGGATAGTATAATAACTGATACCGCTCAAAAAACGTTTCGAAGGTCCGACTATGCAAACGCTTTTATTAGATGTCATTTGCTTTAACTATCACATTATCTTTATATTAAACTAATGCATTACTCCACATAGATTCCAGTATGAGAGAGGTTAAGCCTTGAAAATAGCCCAGATATGTCCCCGTTATTCTCCCGACATAGGTGGAGTGGAAACTCATGTCAAAGAAATTAGTGAAAGGCTGGTTAAAGCAGGGCACGATGTGGAGGTTATAACCACCGATCCTACGGGTAAATTGAAAAAGCAAGAGATAATAAACGGAGTAAAGGTTATAAGGTTCAGATCTTTTGCTCCTGGAAATGCGTATTACCTTGCTCCCCAGATCTATACTTATCTCAAAAAGCGCGACTATGATATAATTCACGCGCACAGTTATCACGCTTTTCCTGCATTCTTTGCATCTTTGGGCAGGCGCAATGCAATACTTGTATTTACACCGCATTATCACAGGCATGGCCATACTGCATTCCGAGACTTACTGCACAAGCCGTACAGGTTTCTAGGGAAGATAATATTCTCCAGGGCAGATTCCGTAATATGTGTCTCAGAATATGAAAGGAAACTTATAGAATCAGATTTTGAGGTTGCCGCAAAAACCGTAAAAATCCCCAACGGACTAAACCTTAAAGAGTTCAAGGATTTGAGGCAGCCGGAAAAAAGTTCAAATAAGGATGCCGGAAGAGAAAAGCTTCTTCTCTATGTGGGCCGCCTGGAGGAATATAAGGGAGTACAGTATATTATCCAGAGTTTGCCTGAACTTCAGGGTTTCAGGTTGAAAATCATTGGAAAGGGGCCTTACGAAGCTGAACTTCGCAATATGGCGAAAAGTTTAGGGGTGGAAGAAAGGGTTGAATGGTTAAAAGATCTGTCAAGAAAAGAACTGCTTGAGTGCTATGCAGATGCGGATATATTTCTGATGCTTTCTTCTCATGAAGCATATGGTATAACGGTTGCGGAAGCGTTGGCTGCGGGAACTCCGTGTATAGTGGCAAAAGGGAGTGCACTTGAGGAGTTTGTAGATGGAAGGAACTGTATTGGGATTGAGAGCCCGGTTTCAAAAGAAAAAGTTGCCCCAATACTGATGAAAATTAAGAAAAAAGGAAAAAAAGAAAACTCAGGTATAGACAAAAATATAATGGATTGGAATGAAGTCTCAGCCAGAATTGAGAAACAGTACATAAAGGATAAAAACTAAGTTACTCGGATAAAGAATAAATTATAGAATAGGAATAATAAATTACTCTAAAGTAAGAGATTTATAAATCATTCCGGGTTTTTGGGGAACTGAAGTATGGAAATTGACTATATAAATGGTCTCAAAACAGATGAAATATTCGCAATGTCAAAGTATCAAAGTGAGATTCATAGCAGGTTAAACAATATCAAATTAAATAAGATAGAATATCCCAATTTGTCAAAAGTTGCCGGAGTTAACAAGGCTGTTGAGTATTTTGCTTATCCATTTATTGTGAAGAAGAAAGTAAATAAGAATAATATTAAACATATAACTCGTCAGGATCTGGCATTTCTCCTTGAACTAACTGACTTCGAAAAAACTATTGTTACCTGCCACGATATTATTCCTATAGCGTATTACAAGACTCGAAGTCCTTTCTGGAAACTTAACGCAAAAGGATTGAGAAAAGCAGAAAAAATAATTACGGTATCCGAATTCTCTAAACAGGACATTAGTAAGTATATAAAATATCCCGAAGAAAATATAGAGATCATAGCCCCAGCCGTAGACCACCGCTTATACTTTCCTAATAGGAGTAAAAAGTGTTTATCAAAATATGGCATTGGAAACGATGAAAAGGTAATCTTATATGTTGGAGCTGAAGAACCTAGAAAAAATGTTCAGTTTCTAATAAATTCGTTTAGCAAATTGAAAAATAAAATACCACATATAAAATTATTAAAGGCCGGGACACCAAATTACCTGTTCGTAAGGAAAAAGCTCCTTGAACAGATAAAGGCTCTGAATTTACAGAATGACGTTATCTTTACGGGATATGTCTCAGAGACCGAACTGGCAGAGATATACAATGCTGTGGATTTGTTCGTATTTCCCTCTTTATATGAAGGGTTCGGGATACCTCCTCTGGAAGCAATGGCTTGCGGAACCCCAGTAATAACATCAAACACTTCCTCACTGCCGGAAGTTGTCGGAGATGCTGCAGTTCAGGCAGATCCTTTTAATGTTGAAAAATTTGCTGAAGAAATGTATGAAGTATTAACAAATGAGGAACTCAAAGAAGAAATGATCAGAAAAGGACTGAAAAGATCAAAAATGTTTAGCTGGGATATTTCGGCGAAAAAAACTTTAAAAGTATATAAAGAGCTATAAGTGCAGTCCTGCAAAATCTTTTTTGATCATAATTACTAAGTTGTTGGCTTTTCCGATTTAACTACCAGAAATAACCAGCTCTGATCGCCGGCAGACTCTATAGTCTAAAAATTGGTGAATAATTTATGAGTAAAAAACCGTTAGTATCAATAATTTTACCGACATATAATAGAGCATCGGTTCTTGGGGTCTGTATTGAATCCGTCTTAAACCAGTCATATACCAATTGGGAACTTTTTATTTCGGATGATTGTTCAACTGACAACACTATAAAGGTCATAAAACATTACATGGTCCGCGATTCAAGAATAAATGGTAAGACTCATGAACACAATCTGGGTCTCCCACGCAACAGGAATGCAGCTCTCCATGAAGTTAAGGGTCAACTGGTGTTCTTCATTGAAGATGATCTGGTGTTGCATCAGGGCTGTTTAGAAAAACTTGTCAGTACTTACAATTCTTTTGCCACAAACGATATCGTAATTGTTCCGAGGTTGATAGAAAACACAGACCCGGATGAAGAAGCTGTCAGGCGTAATGTCCCGTTTTATGTAAATAAATTCACTGGCGAAATTTTCAACAACTATGGGCAAGACCCTGGAAGTGTTTTAAAAGTAGATATGGGACACGCCTGTTGTTTGTATCCAGTCGATCAGTTAAGGAACATAGGTGGATATGAGGAAAAAGCCTATAAAGGCACTTACTGCCGTGAAGAAAGTGATCTGAACATGCGACTCATTAACCTGGGATTTAAATTTTATTTCCAACCGGCTGCAGTAGCAGATCATAATAGAGTCAGTACAGGTGGTTGCAGGCTATCCGGACGCCTGAAACAGACCTACTATTATGCTAGAAATCATATTGTCTTTTTACTGAGGAACTTCGGAATCAGATCGATATATATGATACCTTTTTTCTTGATAGAATTTAGCCGTAGGATATTTGTTAATAATCTCTTTTCAAAAAGCTCTTTTCCAAAAGCTCTTAAATAAATTTCAAAATTGAATCTTGTCCTTTTTCCTGTCCTTTTTCCTGTCTTTTTTATTCCTCTTTTATTTCTCCTGATCTGAATCAATTATTTCCCATAGATTAGTTTTTTATATTTCACACAGAAGTTTTTACAGTTAAAGTTCACTTTTGCATATTCATAAGCTTCTGTTGATATTTTGTTCCTCAAAGTTTTGTTTGAGGTAAGTTCACTTATAATATCACATGTATTTTTTATTATGAGATCTTCACTATCGTCTTTTACAAGAAAACCGTTATAGCCATTATGAACATGTTCTGAAATACCTCCTACATCCGTGCTTATAGTTACAAGGCCACGAGCCATTGCTTCCATTATGACTAAAGGAAAACCTTCACTACTCGATACAAGCAGCAATATGTCAGAACTATTATACACTTCCGAGAGCCTTTTTTCATCTACAATCTCGCCTAAAAAATTACAATAAATTCTATCTTGCTCAGGAATCGAGTTCTTAACGTCTCCGACTAATACAAACTCAATTGGCATATTTTTTTGATGGCAAACACGAGATATTTTTCCTATAAGGTGTACTCTCTTTTCTTCTGAACCACGCCCTACATACAGAATTCTTAAAGTAGACCCGTTATTCTTTCTTATGATTCTTTCCGGAATTTGTACACAGTTTTCAATTAAAAAGATCCTGTCATTCATTTTTTCAGGGACATCATTCAAACTATATTGTTTCCTAATATCTTTCAACGTTCGTGAATTAATTACGACTCTTTTGTCTAACCTGTTTACATAGGTGAGACTAACATTTTCAATCCCACCCCCGAAAGCATGTATGAGGTCAATACAACAAATATCAGGTTTTAAGTATGGAATTAGCTTGTAGAAAAGTATGTTATTACAACCAAACACTACGCAATCTTTATTATAGTTTACAACTGTGGATAGCACACCAGCCCAAAAGTAAATTAACAATGGATTGTTTAAATAACCTATATCAAATATTTTAGCACTTTGCATAAATTGCTCTTTTAATGCGGAGCTTTTTGATTTATTCGCAAAAAATACTATAGGGCTGTACTCTTTTAGACAAGAAGTAATTTTAACATGAACCTTTTCGGCTCCTCCGATATGGTAATAAGGAAAAAAGAAAAAAAGTTTTGATCTAAAGTATGATGCAAAGAATGAGCCTGCAAATTTACCGGTTATTACAAGTGGTTTCTCTGAATATTGGATCATTTTTTCCAGAATGGGCTTAACTTTAGCATATAAAACAACCTTTTCCACAAAGTAGGCCACCTTAATATAACATGAATCTATTCTTAGGAGTCAATCTAAAGGTAATGTGTTCTGAAGGCTAACTTTAACATTCAAAGTGAATAACAACGAAGTAACTCTATGCTCCATTCAATGGTGCTTCTTTTACTGTTCCATAAATTGCTTACAACTCTCAATATAATTCTACTTTTATTGTACTCCGGAAGACCATTTTTCTATATTTTATCAAATATTCCTACTTATTACTTTTCGAATTCCTTAGATTTTTAGATATAATACCTTAGATTTTTAGATATAATTCCTTAGGTTTTTATATGTAATTCCTTAGGTTTTTATATGTAATTCCTTAGATTTTTAGATATAATTCCTTAGGTTTTTATATGTAATTCCTTAGGTTTTTATATGCAATACTTGACATTCATAGTTCACTCTTTTAAGTGATGGTTTTTTCCTGTATAAACTTGCGTTAAACTGTAATTTTCAGATCTACCAAGTTATTCATTCCCATCTCATGGAAAGCCATTTCAAAACGTTTATGCCAAGTATGGTCCTGTAAACAACGTTTATATCCAGCTTGACGAATCTTCTCACGTTCGTCATCGTGTTTTAAATAATACTTTATTTTGTTAACCATATCTTCTTTGTCAGTATAACAAACAATTTCTTTTCCTATTTCAAAGAATTCCTCAAGTTCTTCCATATATTCTACCATATAAAACCCGCAGCTCATTGGAATTTCAAAATCTCTAAGCCTCACCTGTAATATGCGATTTCCGATTTCGTCAGTACCCCAGCATGTAGAAAAACCTAAATTTATTTTAGAACGACTGAACATCTTAACCATTTGCTCATCAGTCAATACCCCTCCCAGCATTGACGCTGGAAGTGCTATTGATGATTCTTTATTCTCTGCAGGGATCTGATTTTCCGTTCCTTCTACCTTCCAGCCTGCTGTTTTCAGGAACTTTTTACAAACCCGAGATGTGCAACCTCTAAGGTTATGGAGTAGAGAGTCCTTCTTTGCCTTTGCTTCAGAAGAATATTTATCCCATCCCCATCCCCAGACACGCACATTGATTTCGTTATCCAGCAGGTGTTTGATAATAGCTGGTCGATCTCCGTATGCTTGTCCTACAAAGGTAACGTCGAATTCGACAGGTAAGTCGTATGGTTTATATATTTTAGGATTAGCTGCCTCTTGACAGTAAATAGGATTAGCACCAATTTTTATATAGTCCTTAATCCTGAACTTTTCAGGAACTAAACACCAGTCATAGTGGGGAGAAATGTCAGACACCAGATGCAACTGATAAGATCCGTTACAGTACCAGTTGACAGTTTTTATTCCCATGGCTTTTATTTCATCTATTGCTTCAGGCATTACACAGGCATCATAGAAATAACTAAAAAAAAGATCTACAGGTTTTTCTTTATGAGCTGCCTTAATCTGTCGAAGCAACTCTTTACTTACTTTTGGTCTGTTCCTCGAAATAAAAGATCTTTGCTTGGGATCTGAAATGTCAAGATTTTGAAAGGTTTCTCTTAACTCGTATTGAAACTCTATCACATCATGCCCTAAATCTACAAGTGGCTGATATAAATTATTGCGCCAGAGATTTGACTGGAAAGAAGAGTTCGGAGTTGTATCAGAAGCATAAAAGATTCTCATTTGTAATCACTTATTGGTTTTAGACAAAAGTCTTACGTTTTTTTAAGTTTGTTTCACATGCAAATGAAGTCATAACATATACCATAACCTGAAAGTTGCCTTATCACTTATTATGAGCCCCCCAACAGAGGAATGGTAGAGTTCAGTTATCGTAGTTTATGTTTTTTGTTTTTATCTATGCGGATTATTACGGATTATTTCTTAAACATCATCCTTATGTTTATAACAATGTTATATACAATTTTTCTTACACGAGCTTGAAAAAGCAGTTTTTTTGCCAAAACAATGTATTCCTTGTCATTTATACTGTGTTCTTTGTTATTTGCCCATACGATGAATGACTTAAAAACATTACTTCTTAACTCCCAAATAGGAGGAGTAAAAGCTCTTATGCTTGTCTCAGGTTCATCTCTATAAACTAATAATGGTTCTTTTATAAAAACAAAATTTGTAAGTGTAGATGCGCGTAGCCACAGTGCATAGTCTTCTCCAACTTTCAAGGATCTATCTTCTGGAAAACCACCACATTTTTCTATAATGTCTTTCTTTATCAAAACCGAACTGCAAACTACATAATTATCTCTAGTAAGTAAAGGAAAAGATATTAAGTCTCCAAAATCATTTCCATTAAGTAGTGTTCCTTTATATCCTTGAGATGGAATAGACCTTATTGCATCAGAGCATGCAGCACTGCATCCCGTCTTGTTAACAAATTTGAGTTGTTTTTCAAGTTTATCCGGCAGCCATTCGTCATCGCTGTCCAGAAAAGCTAACCAATCTCCTCTGCTGGCTTTAATCCCTCTATTGCGAGGAATTGATGCAAGCCCATCACATCCTCCCTCTATCCATCGTACTCTAGAATCGTTTATAGAGTTAACAACTTTTTGATCTGGGGAACCATCAACGCCACACACGATAACTTCAAAAGGAGGAAAAGTCTGGTTCAAGGCACTTTTAATAGCTTTACCCAATGTCTCTTCTCGATTCCACGTTGGGATAATAACACTGATTTTAGTCATTTTTTCACAGTTTCTTATCTGTTTTCTATACTCAGTCATCACAGAGATAGAAGTCTTAGTTCACTCTCAGATGAATCTTGTCAGATGAATCAGCCGAATCAATCAGAGAGACTGTCTTTTACCTTTTTTTCTGAATCAACTTGAGATCATTATCATTTTTCTCGTAGTTAATCTGTTAAAACTTTATTGCATAGTTGATGGGTTATCAAACATTTAAAATTAATCAATCTTAGAAGATTAATTAACTAAAATTAATCACTATGTACTCACAGATACTTTACTGTTTTAATCGTGGCTTAAGTTGTTGCAAACTCCATCTTATAAATATTCGTGTTTTATATAATTTCCAAGCTTGCTTGTGGAAGAGACACAGATCATAATCTATGTTTGACATTATAAAAGGCAGTCCCATATATTTCTATTACTTCTATTACTTCTATTATTCTTATTTTTATTCTTATTTTTATTCTTATTTTTATTCTTATTTTTATTTTTATTTTTATTCTTATTTTTATTCTTAATATTTCTTATTACCAGCTTAGTTCTTTGATATACTCAGTCAACTTTTTCAACGCTCCATTTTAGTAAAGGAGCTAAAATTCCTGGCCTTCGAGCTAGCCAATAGGGAGAATCACTCAGACCGCCTTTAACTTCAAAATATAATATTGGCGCGTTAACTCCTGGCTGAATAATCCATTCACGGAAATACATAGAAACCATTGGCTCTATCCTGTACAGTCCCTCATTCAAAAATCTCTTTGGGATCAAACCAGTAAAGCAGAATTTACCTTTCGAGAGTTGAGGCCATTCTTCTTCAGTGGTATCGTTGAAATTGGTCCAGTATAACAAGTTGTTATTTTCATCATACAGGGCATAACCCACCTGTAAAGCAGGGTCAATTTCTTTTATAGTGCCATAAAGGTTAAAATAGTGATTAACTTTATTGTGAAACTGTCCATTATCAATAGTGTTACCAAGCTCATCAGTAAGATAAGCTTTTTCCGGAGCAAACCAGGCATTTAGATACTCATTTCCTTTGTTAATCCAGGTGCAGTTTTTATTCTCTTGATCGTTACTTGTCAAGTACTTGTTAATTATCTCTCTTGTGTCATAGCCATCCGACGTAAGCTTCCCGCTGTTTAACATAATTGCTCTCGTACAGAGGTTTTCAACTGCATTCATATTGTGACTGACAAAAAGAACAGTCCTTCCATCCTCGGAGACAGCCTTCATTTTTCCCAAACATTTTTTCTGAAAAGCTGCATCACCTACAGCAAGTACTTCATCAATAACCAGGATTTCAGGATCCAGATTTGCAGCTACTGAAAAGGCAAGCCTGACTTGCATTCCGCTTGAATATCTCTTAACAGGCGTATCTAAAAATTTCTCGACACCTGAAAATTTGACAATCTCATCAAATTTGTCATCGATCTCTCTTTTTTTCATTCCCAGGATTGCACCATTAAAGTAGATGTTTTCGCGTCCGGAAAGTTCGGGATGGAAACCAGTACCTACTTCTAGAAGACTGCCTACACGTCCAAGCATTTTAATTTCGCCTTCAGTAGGAAAGGTAATGCGTGAGAGAACCTTAAGGAGTGTACTCTTACCTGCACCGTTTCTGCCGATAATTCCAACTACTTCTCCACTTTTAACGTCAAAATTTACATCTTTAAGTGCCCAAAAAGTACTACAGGGTTTACGAGAATCTTTTAGTGTTTTTAACGGATGTTTTATAGCGGAAGTAAACGTGCCAGATAAAGTTTTATACGTTTTATCTATACCGATATTATATTCTTTAGAAAGATGTTTTACACTGATTATCGGTTCTTCTCTTTTTAGTGAACTCATTTAAATCAAATCCGCAAAGTACTTTTCCGTACTCCTGAGATAAAGTATTCCACTTAAAAATATCACTATCGTTATCAGTGCCGAGATTGAAAGCCCGATAAAATCTACAGGAGAATGCCCTAACAGACACGCACGGTGAGCATTCATTAAACCTGTCAAGGGATTTAAGTAGAGCAGCCATTGAAGTTTTCCACTTATAATGCTTACGGGATAGATTACAGGGGATACAAACATAAGGAGCTGAACAAAGAAAGGAAGAACAAATTTCACGTCCCTGTATTTCACACAGATTGACGAGAGCCAGTAACCAACTCCTGATGCAAGCATGAATGTCAAGAGTACAATCAACGGCAGCAGGAGTATTGAAATCCCAGGCACAAACCGGTAGTAAACCATCATAACAGCAAGGATACTCATAGCAATTATGTAATCAAGAAAGCCTGAAAGACATGGTGCAGTAGGTATGAATATCCGGGGCATGTAAACCTTTGAGAGGAGAGGGGCATTTTCAACAAGGCTGTTGCTTGACTGGGAAAGAGCGTTGGAAAAATAAGTCCAGAGGAGAAGACCGGAGTATGAAAATATTGGATAGGGAACTCCATCTGAAGGCATCTTCGCAAGCCTGCCAAATATAAGAGTGAATATTATCATCGTAAAAAAAGGCTGCAGTAATGCCCATGATGCTCCCATCATTGTCTGTTTATACCTGATCTTGATTTCTCTCAGGGCAAGAAAGAACAGAAGTTCTCTATACTCCTTGAGTTCCTGCCAGTTCAGATCCAGAAGCCCATATTTAGGGCGAATAACCAGTTCGTAATCAGTTGAATGTTCAGTCATAGAAGGACACATTTACCTGTTTTTAGCTATGATCCACGCTGTTTCTTTACATAGCTAATAAATATTTTAATTCATTTATTTTGATTTTCTATTCTTTTATACTTCTTAAGCTCTTCACTTAATTTGACTTTGGTACCACTCATAGGTTTGTTCAATCCCATCTCTCAATGAGATTTTCGCTTTCCATCCAAGTGAGCTCAATTTTGTAATATCAAGCAACTTCTGTGGTGTACCATCAGGTTTTGAGAGGTCCTTTCTAATCGTACCTTCAAACCCTACAATCTCTTTGATCACTTCAGATAATTCACCTATTGTAATATCTTTCCCTACCCCGATATTGACAAATTCTCCAATGTCACCTGTGTTATATTTTTCCATCAGATAAACACATGCATCAGCCATATCATCCACGTGCATGAATTCCCGGAGAGGTTTTCCAGTACCCCATATTACAACTTCAGGCTCATTTTTCACTTTAGCTTCATGAAACTTCCTGATTAACGCAGGCATTACGTGCGAAGTCTCAAGGTCAAAATTGTCATTAGGCCCGTAAAGATTGGTCGGCATTACCGAGATGAAATTAGTTACATACTGCTGATTGTAATGTTTGCAAAGTCTGATCCCGGCAATCTTTGCGATCGCATAGGCTTCGTTTGTCTCTTCCAGGGGACCGGTTAATAAGTATTCTTCTTTTAAGGGCTGTGGAGCGAGTTTAGGATAAATACATGAAGAGCCAAGGAAAAGTAATTTTTTTACGCCATTTCTATACGAAGCATGAATAATATTTGCTTCAATCATAAGATTTTCATAGATAAATTCGGCAGGATAAGTGTTATTGGCAAGGATCCCACCCACTTTTGCAGCAGCTAGAAAAACATATTCCGGTTTTTCCCGTTCAAAAAATTCATTGACTGCCTGCTGATTTGTCAGATCGAGTTCTCCATGGGTGCGGAAGATCAGATTGGAGTAGCCTTTTGATTCAAGTTTTCTTTTAATGGCTGAACCTACAAGGCCTCTATGACCAGCTAAGTAAATCTTTGATTTTTTATCCATAATCATTACCTTTGCCTTATTATTCAAAAGAGTGATTTTGCTCTACAGCCTTTTCGTCGGCTTTTATCATAATTTTTACCAGTTCTTCCAATTTTATTTTAGGCTTCCAGCCAAGTTTCTCCTTTGCTTTTGAGGGATCCCCGATCAGTATCTCTACTTCGGTAGGTCGGTAATATCTGGGATCTATTTCTACTAAGACTTTGCCTGTACTGGAGTCTATTCCATACTCTTCACTACCTTTGCCTTTCCATATAATATCGATCCCTACTTCCTTAAACGCTAATTCCGTAAATTCCCTTACCGAGTGAGTCTCTCCTGTAGCAATTACATAATCATCCGGATTTTCCTGCTGGAGGATTAGCCACATTGCTTCCACATAATCCTTTGCAAATCCCCAATCTCTTTTTGCATCAAGGTTCCCTAGGTAAAGCTTCTCCTGCAGTCCATGTTTTATCTTTGTGGCCGCCATTGTAATTTTTCTGGTGACAAATGTTTCTCCTCGAATTGGAGATTCATGATTGAATAAAATACCGTTACATGCAAAAATCTTGTACGCTTCCCTGTAGTTAACCGTAATCCAGTATGCGTATAACTTAGCTGCCGCATATGGACTTCTCGGGTAAAAAGGAGTTGTTTCTCTCTGGGGAATTTCCTTTACCTGCCCGTAAAGTTCACTGGTTGAAGCCTGGTAGAACTTTGTTTTTTTCTCAAGGCCCAGAATTCGAATGGCCTCAAGAAGGCGCAATGTTCCCAGTCCATCGGAGTTTGCCGTATATTCCGGGGTTTCAAAGGATACCTGTACATGGCTTTGAGCAGCGAGATTGTAAATCTCATCCGGCTGGGTTTCCTGTATTATGCGGATAAGGTTGGAAGAATCCGTAAGATCACCATAATGCATAAAGAAATTTACATTTCTTTCGTGAGGGTCTTTATATAGATGATCGATTCTTGCAGTGTTAAATGAAGAAGACCTCCGTTTTATACCATGTACGGTGTATCCTTTATTAAGAAGAAACTCAGCCAGATAAGCTCCATCCTGACCTGTAATTCCAGTAATTAATGCAACTTTAGGCAATTTTTTCACTCCGTTATGTTTTTACGTCACAAAATATCCTGAATAAAATCAAAGTTAAGATGTTTTATTAGGATTATAGGTTCATTTTTAATCTTATAAACTTGGACAACTTGAACTTTAGTAGGAATATATTTCCTTTTACCTTATTCCCAATGTAACAGATATATTATACTATTTAATGCTCTATTGATAATTCTAAATTTAAAATTTAGAAAGTAATACTAAGATTCTAAATTTGAAGTTTAGAGATCAGTACTGAGATTCTAAATTTTAAATTTAGAAATCAATATTAGTTTTAGGATGAGCTTATCTAAAACTAAATATTAAAATTCATACTATAGTTACCGAATATAAGTACTAGCTCACAACCAGCGTGGCCAAACAAAGCCAATTCCAACCTTCTCTATTATATCTTTCATTTCAGTGTACACTTTTTTATCAAACTTCAATATCAAAAAACCGTATACCATCCCACCTAAAGCAACTGCCAGTATTGTAATCCACACATTGGAAAGTGGTACAAACAAACGATATACACCAACAAGCACTCCCATTGCAACCGAAGATATTGTAATGTTAAACAGACTTTGATGCTCCAGTTTTATTGTCATATATCTGGATAAAGCACGCCAGGCAAGTAAAGCATTCAAAGTCATTGTTGCCAGTGTTGCTATTGCTGCTCCGTTTATGCCTATGAGCGGAATAAGTATTATATTCAATGCAATGTTTGCTCCGACACCAACTGCCGTGACCTTAAATGATTCTTGAGGGTGATCCAGAGCATCCAGATACATCGTGAAAAAGTACTGGAATACATTGACCACCTGTACAACAAGTAATATTATCAATACATAATAGCCCTGGGCAAAGTCTGTACCGTAGAACAAATATAGAAGACGATCTCCCAGTAATATACCACCCACGAATACCGGAATTGCCAGTATCAGTGAGTAGCTGATCGAACGGGACAGTGATTCTTCCACAAGATAGATCTCCTTGGATTTACCCCATTGGCTGACTTTGGGCCAGAGCGTCATTCTCAGTGCATTTGAGCTAAATGTGGCAATTCCCGTGAACTGGAGTACTACTCTGTAAATACCTACATTTTCAACATTCATAAAGTAACCTATAAGGACAGTATCTGCCTGTGAAAATACAAGTACTCCACCAGATGTTAAAAATAGCCAGAATGAAAATACAGATAAACTCTTTATATGCTTCCATTTGAAGCGTACTAAATGCAAGTCAAAAAAACGGAATTCAATTATTGCTGCTAAAATTACACCAGCTACCACGCCCCCGGCCAGACCTGCCGTTTCATACCCAAGATATATTGCCGGGACCTGGACCATTACGCGTGAAATATTGCTTATTCCTTCACAGGTATTACGTATTCCCATCTTGCTTTTGCCGGTAACACCGCTTGAGATTGGTCCTGCAATCGCCGAGACTAATAACAATAACAACAGCCAGGCAAACATGCCTGATTTATTAAGATCCACAAAGTAGTCTTTAAAAATTAGCAAAACTAGTATTCCAGTTATCGTAAACACTAGTCGGAGTATGAAGTATGCACTGAAATACGCATCAGGCTCTTCACCCTCGCTGATGCGCTTAACTGCGGCCCCACCAAATCCCCCATCAGTAACCATGCCAAAAATCCCATAGTATGCTAAAAACAGGAAATATGAACCGAGAATTGAAGCACCTGCCATATGTGCGAAATACATGGTGCTCAGGAAGCCTATGGCTGTGAATGAGACCTGCCAGAACAATGAAATTATGCTCTGGCGTTGAATAGGATCGATTTTTAAGATATTTGAGAAAATAGTAGTTATCTTGAGCACGGTCTAAAACATCATTTATGTTTTTATTATATTCCTGGAGCTTTCAAACATTTCTTTTTACTATTGTTAATACATATATGATTTTTCCTAATGTTCCCCATGCTCACAGATTTGGTATCATATATTAATTTTGGCTCTTCGCTGTCCTGTATATGTTAAAAATATTGCCTTGTATATATTAAAATAATTACTTGGTTAGAAAGCACTCAGATCTAAAACAAATATATCAGGCTTGAATGTGATTTTCAATCATAAGTGTTTCTAATTATAAGGTTTCTAATTATAAGGTTTCTAATTATAAGTATTTCTAATTAGATACGTTACTTAACATTTAGGAGCTAAATGTAAGTTACCACACTCGAAATAGCGAAGAGCCTTAATTTCTTATCCAATTGTGAGTTTTCTCAGCTCCTCCCATAGACATCGTCAAACCTGACAATGTCCGCTTCGTCTACAAGTTCCCCTAACTGTACTTCAATAATTTCAAGCGGAATTTTTCCGGGATTTGACAATCTATGTTTCTCTCCTGCGCTGATGAAGGTACTCTCGCCAGGTCTCAGGAAAAACTGCTGTCCGCCTACTTCCACGCAGGCCATACCTTTAACAACCACCCAGTGCTCACTGCGATGGTAGTGCAGCTGGAGGCTTAACTTATGATCAGGGAGTACTGTGATATTTTTAATCTTATGTTCCGGAGAAGCTTCAAGTAAGGTATAAGAACCCCAGGGCCTGTAAACAGTTTGCCCTATATATGCCCTTTCATCGTTTCTGTGTTTAAGGGTTGAGACTATATCCTTCACCTTCTGGCTGCTGGATTTAGGACAGACTAATAGAGCATCACTGGTGTCAACAATAACCATATCCTTAATATCAATGAGCGAAACAAGCTTACCGCAACTTGAATATACGAGATTTCCACCTGAATTCAGCATTAGAGGATCACATTCATGGACTACGTTTCCTACAGGGTCCTTTTCAAACTCGTCATAAATTGCTGCAAAATTTCCCAGATCACTCCATTTCTGCTCAAGTTTTACAACTGCGACCCGATCGGATTTTTCCATTATTCCATAGTCAATGGAAATCTTATCCACACATGAATAAATCTCATTAACATCCTTTCCGTTTTCAAAACAGGCGAAAACAGAAGGGGCATATTTTTTAACTTCGTTGAAGAAAAGCTCTGTATCGAAAAGAAACATCCCGCTGTTCCAGAGACAACCTTCCTGAATATACTTCTCTGCAGTTTCCCGGTCCGGTTTTTCTCTGAATTCCGAAACTCTGTAACCTGGTCCACAGGTTTCTGAGGGTTTAATATAACCATATCCCGTATGAGGAAAAGCCGGAACAACCCCGAAAGTAACTAGATAATCCGAAGCAAGCTCTTCAGCTAAAGAAATTGTCTGCATTGCAACTTTATCAAGGACATGGTCCGAAGAAAAGATTCCTACTACGGAATGCCCATATTTTTTTTCAATTTCTTTCATTCCGAAAAAGATTGCAGGGAGAGTGTTCTTGCCTTCAGGCTCAATTAAGACATTCTCTGGAGGGAGTGAATATCCTATTTCCTCAATCTGTCCGATTACGAAAAATTTTTGAGCTTCGTTTGTTACAACGAAAATTTCGGAAATATCAGACACTTCAAGGCACCGGAGGACGGTTTCCTGAAAAAGAGACATACTTCCGAATTTTAAAAATTGCTTGGGATACATTTCCCGGCTAAGAGGCCAGAGTCGTGTTCCTGAACCGCCTGCAAGAATTATTGATTTTATACCTGTCATCTCCTTTAGATATTGGTTAAAACGGATGTATCTTAATAATCGAACTGAAGGTATATAGCTTAGATTTTATAATAGCTTAGATTCCACAAGTTTGGATTTCATAATAGCTTGGGTTCCAGCTTGGATCATAATAAATCAAACTCTATATAGAGGATACAGATACGCTAAAAACACGGAACTAAAGCAATATATAATCAAAGCCATTAAATAATCTTTGCACAGGAAAATAGTGAGTTATTATCCTCTACAAGACAGGCATAGTATTTCTCAAAAAAGAATTGCTGATTGCTGATATTTCTTTCAGGAGGTACCAGTTACATTATCTCCTTATTTGTTCCATTTTTTCAGTTTCGTCCAAGCTTTCAGTTTTCACTTCAGGTTCTTTGAAATCGTTGTCTGATCCTTATCTGTAAGGAAGTACAATTACAGGCACAGTAGATATTTTCCAGTAAATAAGAACGGATAGAATAAAAGAACCCGGAAAATAAACGTTGGTAAAATACTAAGAACTAGAGAAGCAAGCAGCGAACTTAGATAAAAAGTGCTTAAAAATAAAAGAAAAATATCAGTGGTCCAATAAAAGCCTTTATTCAAGGAATTCCCTTTATTCTTTTTTATATAATCTAGAAATATTCAGAATTCTTTTTATTCTCCATTAAAGATCTTTCGCTCTTCCTCATCGTATTTATCGCAGCTTACGATAGGCTTTTTCCTTACCCTTACATATTTTTCCCGTGACTGGAGATTAAGTATCAGTTTTCTGTACCATAAGCGTTCAATTTTATAAATCTTTTAATCTCTCAGCCTCTTAAATATCCCGGCAAAAAAGTAAAAAGTAAAAAGTAAAAAGTAAAAAGTAAGTAAGATTATTTACAGGTGTCAAGAAGTGATCTTTTTTTGCCACCTCTGGCTTCGGTAGGATGGATCGGATCAACGTCAGCTACTTGTTCTCCTTCTTTTTCCTCTACCTTCTCTCCCTTTGTACCTTCTCTTCTTTCTTCAGGCATTTGTTTAACCCCCACATCTATAAATTTATCCCAGTTGTCTTTTCTTCTTAATTCGCCTGTCAGAATGAAACTATTACAGTTCTTTACAATAATCTCGTGAACAAATTCTCCTTCAGGCGAAGGTTTTAAGTTTTCAAGCTCAAATACGGCCATAAATTTGGTTATATATCTGGTTATAGTTCAGACGCATGACTACAGTTTGTACCGAGTTTGTTTTATCCCTCCTCTCACCAATCAACTTCCTGATTGAGCCTTTCAGGGATTACCCCTTAATTTATTATACTCACTAGATTTATTAAATTATTGCAACAACGGTCAAAAAGTTGAAGAATATTCCTGCTCCTTTTAATAGGAAAGTGTTGAACGAGCTGGCACATATAATTCGACAAAAATCATCAAGACAGACAAAATAATTAAAATTATTTGGGAGAATATTTATTCCATTAATCAGTATAAGGAGAACGTCCAGGCGGAAAAGCTCAGGACACGAAAAT
>Ga0074193_1001157_pt1 | contig 35202 bp, 52 predicted proteins | sample EPASupsiteHSE605_FD_64523 | JGI IMG/M metagenome (GOLD analysis project Ga0074193, IMG submission 64523) | Bioremediated contaminated groundwater from EPA Superfund site, New Mexico - Sample HSE6-05 | ecosystem: Environmental > Aquatic > Deep subsurface > Groundwater > Contaminated ... | reverse complement strand
AGGCCCTGCGGCAATGCGGTAAGCCCGGTACCCCTCAGATCGAGAGACCCACCGACGGACAGGCCCTCGGGCAATGCGGTAATCCCGGTACCCCTCAGATAGAGAGACCCACCGACGGACAGGCCCTCGGGCAATGCGGTAATCCCGGTACCACTCAGATCGAGATACCCACCGACGGACAGCGGTAATTTTGATACCCAATCGGTACAGGTATATTTCGCCCGTGACATCAGCCACGACACCCACGAGCCTTCAGCGCCGTCATCGGTAACTATACCAACGAGCACGTCAGATATTTTCGCACCATCCGGGAAGTTTTTACGAAACCAGCCCATTCCAGCATTGCATGCATCGTGTTTATCGAGCCATTTTTCCGTTATCACCTTTTCTTCGCCCACGTCATATCTCCTTAAATATTTCCAGTTACGTCAAAACCGGCCACGAGCCGACATCTCAGCAATTACCCAGCCGCAAATCTCCCCCGAGCACCGAACGAACCCTGAAGCGTCTCCGCCGTTCTCGACCCATGCCGCCGCCATATCTTCGATCAGGCCGTTGTCGCTCTCACCCTCAAGGATCGCCGCGCTGATCTCCGCAACCGAACTCCGGAAGCCCCGAACATCTCCGCCGCCAACGACCCAGATTTGCGCCATCAGCTCGTAAAGAGCTTCATCGTCAAGCTCGATCCCGGCAGGCTCATCCATGGGGATCATTGCGTCGAAGGATGCTTGGGCTTGGTCGAGTGCGTTTGCGTTCATGGGTTGGCTCCTTGGTTGGCTTTGCTCTTGTCTTGTTGTAGATAATACAACCTGTGGACCATTTGTAAACAACAAAATGATCCTTAAGGAACATTTTTAAACAAAAAAAGATCCAGGCCGGGGGAGCGGTTAATGAAGGCGCGTAAAAACTTCTTGACAGTGGTACTGCAAAATAGTACCATTAAAACATGAAAGGAAAACACCAAAAAACACTCGAACTCATCTTTGCACGGCCAGCCAGCGCAAACATTAAATGGCGCGACATTGAAGCCCTGTTTGTTGAGCTTGGCGCTGAGATCAGCGAGAGAGAAGGGTCGCGTATCGGTGTGCGGTTGTTCGGGGAAAGGCGAGTATTCCACCGGCCTCACCCATCCCCATGCACCGACAAAGGGGCGGTTGCGAGCGTTCGGGAATGGCTCAGAAACAATAAGGTGAAACCATGAAGAATATTATAGAGATAGACGGCTACAAGGCAGCTGTTTCGTACGATCCGGAAATTGAAATGTTCCGGGGCGAGTTTATTGGCGTCAACGGCGGCGCTGATTTTTATGCCAAGGACGCCGAAGGATTAAAGAAGGAAGGTGCGGTTTCACTCAAGGTTTTTCTTGAGATGTGCGCCGAAGACGGAGTGTCTCCCAGAAAGGAATATTCCGGGAAATTCAATGTCCGCATTGATCCTTCGCTGCACGAGGAAGTATCAGCGGCTGCCGCATCAACAGGCAAGAGTTTAAACCAGTGGATTGCGGACACCTTGAAGCAGGCCGCCCACGCTTGAGATTGAGGGGATGCCCACCCATACGGACCAGGCCGAAGCGCTAATGTTTATCGTTCAGGACGAAATCAAAGATTTTCAGGAAACTATAGGGCAATAAAACCGTCCTATACCCCGACGGCTTGTATTAAAAGAGCCAAAAAACCCCGCTTCGTTTCCGGGGCGGGATGGCTTTAGCGTAAAGATGAAAGGGGCTAGGTGTGTTTTGGATTAGAGGTGCAAATTTGATGATCCGGGTCCCACCACAGAAGCAATAGCACCCCTCCTTGACGAATTCCCCATATACGTTTACTTCCTGAAATTCTAAGTGATACAAGCTCTTCAATGTCGTCAAGACGAAGATACTTAAGCCTTTCCCTTGCATCCTTAGCGACATCGCAAACCTTTATTGAATGGTGGAATTTTTTCCCCACCACTAATATCTGGTTCCATGTCATTGATTCAAAATCTTGGAGTTTTTCGCGGATAGAATGAAGCAGTGCGGTGTTTATCGTGTGCCACCCGAAAGGATCAACAAGTTCTAACTTTGTAAATCTCCATGATGGATTTTCGTCGTTTGAACTTCGAGGGGAGGAATCTTTTACTTCCTTTCCGATGTGAGGATTTGAAGCGAATTTAGCTACTTTTGGGCTTTTCTTGGCCATGAAACTTTAAAGGCTTCCGTAATACTCTGCCATTGCCGCATTGGTAATAACCTTAGATCCCCTTTCGCCAGGTGCAATGCCAATGCGAGCGTCTTTCCACGGGTTTTCTTGGTGGGTAAGATCAGACAGCCATTGAGACTTTTTGTCTCCGTAGAATTCGAGAACCGCGTCCACGGTTTCTTGCGCTTCTGTGGACAGGTTTGAAGGAGTCCCTTTTTTCCACTTCATGACACGGAATTTTCCCCGATGCAGATCATAAAGATCTGGGAAAACAGGGCCGTTGGCCCACGCCTCTACGCGTTCCTTAAACATTGGTTTTTCGTCCCAAACCAAAGACCACGCCTGGCAGTAATAAACCAGCTTTTGCAGTTTCATGGTGGTCATGCATCCCTTTTTCTCTAAGATGTAAGCTGCAACATCATGCACCGTCGCCATACGAACACCTCCCTTGCTGAAAAAAATGAATGGCTGCTCATTTTGCTTTGTTATGCACAGTCCTTAATATGTTTCGCTCGAAAAGTAACCTTCGAAATTACCTTAAGTATTTGCGGGTCGATTTCAACCACCCCGTAGCGGTTACGCTTCGGCCTCGGCCTCTTCGACTTTTCCCCTTTCCATTAACCCTTTTATCTCTTTCAAGTTCTTACCGTTTTCTGCCAGAGCGTGGATCACGCAGGCCCCGACGAATGTTACTGCGGATATCAACATCAACAAATAAGCCTCAATCTCATGAATAGCTGACTTAGCTTCCCCGAGGATTGCAAAAGCACCAAAAAGCAGCAACGCGGAAATAGCAAACAAAATTATTCTCATCTCCAAACCTCCATTGTTTTGTTTTTATTAATAGTTACGCTTTACTCGCCATTCGCCGATACGTTTTCCAGTCCTCTATCGTTACCAAGTTGTCCGGTACGTTTTTTTTGCCATTCCTCGAACTCCCTATACCTGTCTTCGACGGCGACTATCGCCCTGGTCGCCATGCGCTCCGGATCTGGCTGCTCCCTGATCCATTCTTCAAGGGCCTGCATCGCCTCGGAAACCTTATCCTTTTTCTCTATTTTCCCGGCTATTTTCCCGTTTTTAGGTTCAAAGTTGCAATCTGCCAAAAGTTTCGGCCCCATATCAAGAACAAGCCAGTTAGCGGATATCCCAGAACCATCACAAAAAGTTTCTAAAAGATCGACACCAGGGACAGCCCCATTTTTCCATTTAGTTAGATTTTGATGAGGTATTTTGGTAGCCGCGGAGAACTCTGATCGAGCGCCCCTCTCTTCGAATAATTCACCAATTTTCCTGGTAAATATCATAAATGTTCCCCGGAGAACTTTATTATTTACAAATGTTCCGTTAGTTGTATATACTCCACCCATGAAACATTCTCTATTTCACGGGGATCTCCGCGAGCAAAAGCTCGGCGGCTACCCTGTAAGAATCAAGGTTGCCAACGATAAACCTTCCATCAGGGGCGGAGCTGCCGCAGTTTTCGCGCTGACCTGCCTCCTCGTACCCGGCAAGTCTTTCGCGCAAGACCAGGTATTTCCTCTCGCTGGTAACGGCGCCAACGGTTGCTATGTCCATATCGCTAACGACCGGGGCGGAGATTGCCCCGGATTTAAGCGCATAAATCTGCCGTATAAGCCTGCCCCTGATAGGCACCGTAATTTTGTTGAGCTCCTTTCTCCGGTCGAGACTGATGCTAACCCGGTACCCAACAAAGGAGCCCAGAAAGAAGGAGATCGTGTTGACCAAGGGGGGAGGGGCGGAGAAATAAATTGCTTTAACGACATCGTAAATCATCCTCTTTTCTCCACTGTGGTTTGGTTTCTTTTTGGCCTACTTCAACCGTTGTTATTAAGGCGATAGAATCTTTAATGAAAAGAATAGACACCAAAGCAAACGATCTCGCGGTTGAACAGCTGCGATCTTCGCGTGGAATCCTGGGCTTTACCCAGAAGGAACTGGCGGCAATCGTCGGCTTAAAAAGCTCGCAGCAGATAGCTGACTACGAGACGTACCGGGCCACGGTGCCGGCCGGGCTGATCATTCAGGTTCAAAGGATGATCGCCAATCGCAAAAAAAAATCTGCCAAGGCCAGGACCGACCGCCGCAAAGGTGATCGGCGGAAGGGGCAGGAGGCTGAGACGTGAGAAAAGCATTACGCGTTTCCATCAGCCCCTCGGCAATCGATCTTCAAATAAAAAGCCTTCAATCTTTAAAAGTTGAGCCCTTTCTTGACGAGATCAACGGCTATCTTTCGAGCATAGGAGATGATCTCGTTTTTGGTGATGGTGTGATTGCACCTGGAACAAGTTCCCCCAGCGAGATCGTCTATACTCCGAGGTTGGGTGCTCGTTTCGAAAGCCTTGTTTCCACATGCAGGGCAGGAAAACTCGAAGTCTGATTTACTCATTACCCCCCTCCTTTTTATGATTTTGAGGGGTGAAAACGCAAAAACCCCTCTCCCCGGACGCAATGCGGGCGCGATGCTTGGCGGCATAGCAGCATTGTACCGGGGAGCAGGGGCTCCCACAAACAAAAAAGGAATTGGGCGAGATGAAGCAGAAGAAAGTTAATCCGCGGCAGATGACACTTGAATCGGCTGGATTCACCTTGACGCAGACAATCAAGAAGCAGATTATCAACTTTTCCGAATCTGAGCGCAATGAATCGAGGACATCGATGTCTGGTGTCAAACTCACCGCAACCCAAGATGAAACGCTATTGAACTTCTCGCAAGCAACCGGGTTTTCCAAAAGTTCAATCATCTCCAACTCCCTCAAAGTTTATTTCGCTTTTTTTGATCAACTGGAAAAACTCATCCGTTACAAGGGTGCGGTTGTTTCTATGCTTGATAAACTCCCATAATTTTTTTTCATTGTCAGGTTAACCTTAGGTAACCAATTGGTCGAAAAAGTTAACTTGTGGTTAACCTGTTTTAAAACAGCTTGTTATACCTGTGAGTGAACATGAAAAAGAAAAATTCTGTCAAAGAAATAGCAAACGGTTATAGAAAAATTATTGGATTGAATAGGGAAATACCTGAAGATCCAAGAGTCCACACCCTAACCGTAAAATTGAGCCTTGAACAAAGGAACAGATTGATAAATTTCTGCGATACAAAGTGTTGCGGAAAAAGCTCTGTTATCGCTCACGCTGTAGAAATGTACCTCGATATCATGGAAGAGGGGCAACCCTCAAAATGAGAGACTTCGGAATCCTGAACACCCATTACTGGTCATGGGTGAAAAAGAACAAGCTGTCCCAAGGATCAGCAATCATCGGCGCTTATCTTCTCACATGCCATCATGGCAATTCTCTCGGGTGTTTTGTCTGCCCTCCTGAGTTCGCAGCTTTCGAGACCGGATACGATATCCATACCGTATCTAACGCCTATCTTGAGTTGATAAAACACGAATTGATAACGTATTGCGGTGAAACTGGTATCGTTTTCTTCCCCAAATACATGAAATGGAACAAGCCGCAGAATTTGAAACACGCTGTCGGTATTGTAAATATTTTGTGTTCTCTCCCTAAAGACTTAATTTTCCTTAAAAATATCAGCAACGCATGCGCTGAATTCCTCAGTCAATTCATGGGAGATTCCCGGATTTCGGGCGGGATTACAGAGTGTATGAATACCCTATCGGTACCATACCGATATAAGGAGAAGGAGAAGGAGAAGGAGACGGATACTGAGAAGGATACGGAGAAGGAGAAGGATATAAAAAACAATAGGCCAAAATCAAAAAACGATTTTGACCTTGATGTTCTCCCGGAAGTCTTGAATCGCGATCTCATCGTTGCCTTCATCGAGCACAGGAAGAAGCTCAAGAAGCCGTTCACCCAGCACGGACTGGTGCTGGCTTGCAAGGATGCGATGAAATGCCAAGAGCTGCATGGCATTGACCCCAACGAAGCCATTGAGCGGGTTATCGCTTCCGGTTGGCAAGCCTGCAACCCGACCTATTTCGAGAAAAACAGTAGGAACGGGCCCCAAGAACCAAGAGCGACAACGGTACGGCAGGACATAGCGAAGCAGCAAAATGATGGCGCCAGGCGTCTCAAAGAGAAATACGGAATAGGCGGACCGAATGAACAGAGTGCAATACCAGGAAGCAGTCAGGGAATTGTTGGAGATTTGGAGCCTGGAACATCGAGAGGCTCAGCACTCACAAGACTCCCTTGATGTTCTGGCCGCAAAGTACGCGCACGACCTCATCGAGGAGCGTGTTAGCTTGCGTGAGTTGACAGCGGCATGCTCAAAAGCAAGTAGGAGATGGCAGTTTTTCCCGAAGATGGCTGACATCATGAAAGCTGTTGATGAGCATCGTCTGAATCCACCATGCCATCGATACGACCAAGCCCAACTCGGGGACACAACCAGCTATCACGATCTAACGCCGGAGGAGGTCGCAAGAAACCTTGAGAGGATCGAAGCCATCAAACTGGTATTTAGCCCTGATCCTGAGAAGAGATTGTCGGTAGAAGAGGCTGTTGCTTTTGTCGAGTCAAAAAATCACATAGAGGAGTTTAGGGCAAGATGATCAACAATTTGATTTTAATAGGCAACGTCTGTGCCGGCCTTGAAGAGGAGGGAAAGTAATGGACGGAAAGGCGAGATGTGATGAATGCCAGCGCAACCAAGACACGATTATGAGCGCAAAATGTCCGGGGAAACGAGATCCAGATTGCAGCCAGTTTATTCAGGCTCCGCCAGGGAGCAGTGATTTTAAAGAGCCGGCACAGGAAGGAAAGGGATTGAAAGCTGATAACGGAAAGCAAGGGTGGTTTGCTTTACCCCTCGAAATATTGCAACCGCTTGCCGATGTGATGTCGGCCGGCGAGAAGAAGTATGGAATTTTCAATTGCCTTGAGAGTTTTGAAGATCCTGACCGTAGATTCTGGGACGCAAATATGCGACACGCTGTCGCCTGCCAAAAAGACCCGCTAGCGATAGACGAGGAAACAGGGTGCTATCATGAGGCGTGCAGGGCTTTTTCATCACTGATGCGAATTTACCATTGCCGAAAGGAACAATAATGATCGAACCAGCCGAAGTTGATGAAGAGGTGGAGATTGAAGCGCCGATATTTCGCACTGTGGGCCAGGCCCTGCACGTGGCGTACCTGATCGGGAGCCTTCCGGCCTCGGCCAAGTCTCCCTTGCTGGTGATAATCGAGGATTCGTATGGTCGGGAAGAGCCCTACGAGCCGCCGAGTCTCAAGGGAATCAACTTCGGCAACCTCTCGCCGCTTGAGGTCAGGGGTGAATGCTCGATGATCACCGGGATCGTAGAGCGTGAGCTTGAAGGATTGGAGCTTGATGTAATTCTTGCCCGGTATGCTCATGGCGAGCAACGAGTTGAGGCAATGGCGCGGGTACGGGATTATGTGCGGCCCCTAATCCCAGAAATAGCACAGAAGGCCTGTACCCGTATTGTCGCCGGGATGTACTGCAACAAGCAGCAAACGCGGGATTTGTTCAGCAGCTACGAGATTGCCAGGACTGTTGGGGGTGTGTCGGCATCGACTATCAAGCGTGCCAAGAAGGAGGCCAAGAAGATCGTTTTCGAGGTGGAGGTTTCTGCTATCGGGAAATTGCAGTCATTGTTCGTTGCTGGTGGAATATCTGGTTATTAGTGTTGACAATCAATCTCGAATCGGGTTTGCTGAACCTGCATCGAATATATCGGTGCCGGGTTTAGCAGCTCGAGTAAGCGGTGGACACTCCGCCACCAATATCTTGATGAGCGGTATTTTTTTGTCCACAGTTCAGCGCGCACTTTCTTGGGCGAGCTGGGCAGGAAGCCTTCGGGCTTGCCGGTTCCGCTTTCCCGGTCTGCTAACCTGCTCAGTCCGCCCTTTTTGTTTAGCAGCAGAGGACGGGCAATTCCTCGCAAAGCGGAGCGCAAAATGAACGAACTCATTGCAGTAAATCCCACCGAATTTTCAGGCCAACAGATCCCCACGGTAAACGCAAGAGACTTGCACGAGTTCCTCGAAAGCAAACAGCAGTTTGCCGATTGGATCAAAAACAGAATCAAGAAATACGGTTTTGTTCAAGATGTTGATTTTACTGTTATTCATAATTTTACGAATAACCCAGATGGCGGAAGACCGACCGATGGATACCACCTCACCCTCGACATGGCCAAAGAACTTTCCATGGTTGAGCGGAACGATAAGGGGAAACAGGCCCGACAGTATTTCCTGGAATGTGAGCGAAAAGTTATCGCACCCCCGACAGACCACTTCGCCCTTCCCCAGAACATGGCCGAAGCCCTCCGCCTCGCCGCCGATGCCATTGACCAGAACAACCGGCTCACGCTCCAGATCGACAGCATGACACCCACGGTAAAAGCCTTCGAGCGGATAGCCCTTGCCGATGGCTCCGAGTGCATCACCGATGCCGCAAAGATTCTCCAGGCTCGCCCTAAGGATCTGTTCCAATGGCTCTCGGCGCATCAATGGATTTATCGCCGCCCCGGTGGTTCCGGCTGGATAGCCTACCAGAACCGGCTGCAACAGGGATTACTCGAACACAAGATTGTCAAAGTGGAGCACAGCGATGGGCGCGAGCAGATCAGCGAGCAGGTGCGCGTGACTCCCAAGGGGCTGTCGAAACTCTCTCTTGTTTTCGGTAAAGAGGAGGTGGAGGCATGAAGGCGAGCCCGTGTTTCCATGACGAAAAAGGGGTTCCGGTTTATTCCGGAGGCATACGGACTCCTTCGAAAAAAGGGGTGACGGTCTCCTTGACCGCGAAACAACTGGACGAAGCGAGGAGATTTCTTGCAGAGGCGTCCGACCGTGAAATAAGGTTGGAATTTTACGCGCAAGACCTTGAAGACGGCAAGCATTCCCCTGCTTTCCTGGAAAAGGTCACAAAGAGCCTCTGGGCCACCGTAGCCACCTTGAAAACCGCAAGGGTCGCGCTGAGCCCACTCGTCAAAGGGGAGATTATCCCCTTCCCGAAGAGGAAGCAATAGCCTGAAATGAAACCGGGATAGAGAGATACAAAAAATACCTCATAAAGCCCTTGAACCCTTGGCCCGGTTATGGTATCAATATGTTAATCGGGTTATAGTTCCCGAACGAATGAATCAAAAGGTCAGTCTCGCAAGGGGCTGGCCTTTTTTATTTTAATCGTGCCATTAGGGGGTAGTATCCATGTCTTACAGCGTTCAATCAAACTGTTGGAACTGTCATAAAAAAGATAAATGTACGGATCATGTTCATATCCAGAATGCGGTTCAAGAAATTCATAAAGATTGCATTTCTAAGGAATCAGGACACATGGGGTCTGGTTCGGTAATCATTCAATGCTCCAGGCTGGATGCAAAAGATAAATAAACGCCAACTTCATTGTAAATTTTAACCCGCGCTCCTCCTCGCTGGTTGCCCCTGTCTGGATTCATCCGGATGGGGGCTTTTTGTTTAAAAGGCCATGTAATGTCAAAACTTACTCCCAAAAAGAAGCGTTTTGGGGATGAGTATCTAAAAGATCTCAATGCCACCCAGGCAGCAATACGCGCCGGATACAGCGAAAAGACTGCTTATTCAGCAGGTCAACGGTTGTTGAAAGATGTTGAAGTCCAAGCATATATCGCCAAGCGCATGGCCGAGCGCGAGAAAAGAACAGAGATTAATTCCGACTATGTCCTGAACCGTCTCGTTGAAATCGACCAGATGGACTGTATCGACATTCTTAACGATAACGGATCGGTTAAGCCAATTTCTCAATGGCCGAAGATATGGAGACAGTTTATCTCAGGGTTTGACATCGCCGATATTTTTGAAGGATCCGGAGATGAGCGCGAGTTAGTGGGCCTCATGAAAAAGATCAAGTGGCCGGACAAGGTGAAGAACCTTGAATTGATTGGCCGCCATGTCAACGTCCAGGCATTTGCTGACAAGACGAAGGTTGAACTGACAGGCAAGGACGGCGGACCTATTCAGCACGGCCTATCTCATTTCTATGCAGACGACGAGACCAACTCTTAACCCGGCGCTTAAATCATTTTGGCGGACCAAGGCGAGGAACAGGATTCTGTATGGAGGCCGGTCAAGCTCCAAGTCCTGGGACGCAGCGGGATTTGCGGTATTCCTTGCCAACAAGTACCGGCTCCGCGTTCTCTGCGCCAGGCAGTTTCAGAACAAGATTGCAGAGTCAGTTTACACCCTGCTTAAAATCCAGATTGAACGGTTTGGGCTTTCGCAAAACTTCGAGATTCAGCGGGACCGGATAACCAACAAGGTGACAGGGAGCGAGTTCTTTTTCTACGGGATTTGGCGATCTATTGACGAAATAAAGTCGCTGGAAGGAATAGATATACTCTGGATCGAAGAGGGGCACAGCTTAACCTCCGAACAGTGGGAAGTTTTAGAGCCAACAATCAGGAAAGAAGACTCGCAGATTTGGATTATCTTCAACCCGAAATTGTCCACCGATTTTGTTTACAAACGGTTTGTTGTCAAGCCACCTCCGAATACGATTGTTCGGAAGATAAACTATGACGAAAACCCGTTTCTATCGAACACGATCGCCCAGATCATTGAAGCGGCACGAGAAGAGGATTACGAGGATTATCTCCACGTTTACGAAGGCGTCCCGCGTGACGACGACGACCAGGTCATCATCAAGCGGTCGTGGATCATGGCGGCGATTGATGCCCATGTCTCTCTTGGCTGGAGCGTCACCGGAAGAAAACGGCTTGGGTTTGATGTGGCTGATGGCGGTCAGGACCTTTGCGCAAATGTCTTTGCACATGGATCGGTTGTCCAATGGGCGGACCTGTGGAAGGCAAGCGAAGACGAATTGCTCAAATCATGCTCTCGCGTATGGAGCAAGGCGAGAGAGCTTGAGGCGGAAATTACCTACGATTCGATTGGCGTCGGCGCCAGCTCTGGTGCGAAGTTTGGCGAGTTAAACCAGGCGAGCAATGGGGCCTGCATTATCAGTTATGGCAAGTTCAACGCTGGCGGCGCTGTTTGGCGGCCCGATGCGATCTATTCGCAGGGCACCAAGAACAAGGATATGTTTTCAAACATCAAAGCGCAAGCCTGGTGGATGGTAGCCGACCGGTTTCGCAACACGTTCAACGCAATCAGAAACGGGCAGCATTTTGACGAGGATAAGATGATAAGTATTTCGTCCTCTTGCCCATACCTTGACCAATTGATTGATGAACTCGCCACGCCGAAGCGCGACTATGACGGCAACGGAAAAGTCAAGGTTGAGAGCAAAAAAGACCTTGCCAACCCAAAGAGGATAGGCGGCGCTGTTCCATCGCCCAACTTGGCCGACGCTTTTGTCATGGCGTTTGCCCCTGGACGTATCAGTCTAAAAATAAACGAAGACTTTCTTGGGCAGATATGAGCAAAAAAGACAAACGGGCGAAGAAGGCACAGCGCCAGCCAATGACCATCAGCCCGATGGCACTTGCTCAATTTTTGCCGGCAGATGCTCCCCCGCCTATCATCTACGAGGTGAAGCCTCCCCAATTGCCGCCTGGCGTCCAGAATGAAGCGTCAATGGCGATGGATAGCGCAGCCAGCAACCTCTATGATTATGCCAATATAGCTTATTCTGGAATGGGATTTGCCGGATATCCTCGGCTTGCCATGCTGGCTCAATACAGCGAGTACCGCGCCCCGGTTGAAACCATCGCCGCCGAGATGACACGGGAATGGATCAAGATTACGTCACGCGGTGATGACGATCTGTCCGAAAAGATTGGCGAGATCGAGCAGGCACTGAAAGATTTCCGTGTGCAGTCGGTCCTTAGCCAGATGGTTGAGCACGACGGGTTCTTCGGGCGCGGGCAGGTGTTCATTGACATGGGCACCGACGACGACGGAGGAAAACAACCACTCGTCATCAATAAGGCCACAATCAAAAAGGGGTCACTCCGAGGGTTCAAGAATATTGAGCCTATGTGGACTGTTCCCCTTCACTACGATTCCGTTGACCCTACCAGCAGGGATTTTTACCGGCCCACGTCTTGGGTCATCATGGCAAAGGAAACGCACGCATCGCGCCTGATGACGTTAATCAGTAGACCCCTGCCGGACATGCTCAAGCCCGCTTACAACTTCAGCGGCATGAGCCTGGTGCAGCTGCTGGAGCCATACGTGCAACGGTGGATGCAGGGGAGCGATTCGATTCCGCAGTTGATGAAATCGTTTTCGCTGTCAGGGATCAAGACCGAGATGTCGCAGGTGTTGAGCGGTGGCGGCGGTGATAATTTGCTGGCACGGGCGAAGATGTTCAACCTTGCTCGTGACAATCGCGGGCTGATGCTGCTCGACAAAGAGATGGAGGAGTTTTTTCAGTTCAACACGCCTCTTTCCGGGCTTGATAAACTGTGGGCGATGCTGCAAGAGCACATGGCCGCAGTCTGCCATATCCCGCTGGTTAAACTGACAGGGGTTACGCCGACCGGCCTCAATGCCTCGTCGGAAGGCGAGATCAAGGTGTTCTACGATTACATCAAGGCGCAGCAGGACCGACAGCTCAACGAACCGATTGATAAGATCCTCAAGATTATTCAGCTGCATCTCTTCGGCGAGATCGACCCGGCTATCGGTTTCGAGTTTAATCCGCTTGAACAGATGAACGATACCGAACTGGCCGCGATTCAGAAGAGCAAAGCCGACGGGGCCGCGATCTATTTGGCAAACGGGGTAATTGACGCCATGGAAGAACGGAAGCGACTCGCCGCGGATCCTCTATCTGGTTATGCCTCGATAGATGTCGATGATGTTCCTGAAATGGAGATGGAAACGGATGGAGAGGAAGGGGAACCAGAAGGTACTGGCGCCGGTCAACCCGAGCGCAGCGATAGAGATCAAGTACCGGCGTGAACTGCAGCGGCTGATCGACGACATGCACCTGGACGTGCGGCGGTCTGTCGGGACAGAGCTGCGCCGGCGCAAGGATGAATCGAAGCTGGCGCAGGATGATTTAACATCAGGCCTTGCTGACTTCATCAAGCGATTGACCAAAAAATGGTCGACGAAGTTTGATGGCATTGCTGGCGACATCGCCAAGAAGTTTGTGGACGCTGGCGGGAAGTACACGGAAAGTGCCATGATGTCATCGTTGCGGGATGCCGGGTTTACCGTCAAGTTTAAGATGACGGGTGCGGCACGGGAAGGGTATGGCGCAGTCATACAGGAGAACGTCGGGCTGATCCGGTCGATCCCTGAACAGTATCTCACCCAAGTGCAAGGCGATGTGTGGCGATGTGTCTCGCAGGGCTACGACCTGGAATCGCTCACCAAGACGCTTCAGGACCGCTACGGATCAACCCGGAAGCGGGCCGAACTGATAGCCCGCGACCAGACGAACAAGGCCAAGGCGGCTATTGAATCGGTGCGGCGCAAGGAACTGGGCATCACCACCGCGATATGGCAGCACTCGGGCGCGGGAAAGCATCCCCGTCCGGAACATGTGGCGGCGAACGGCAAAGAGTTTGACGTGAACAAAGGTTTGTACCTTGAGGGTGAGTGGGTGCTTCCCGGGTATGCCATCGGGTGCCGTTGCACGAGCAGGTCGGTTTTACGGGGATTCAACGACTAACAAGGAAATCCCCACAATTTCAATCAAGGCCCATCGGTTACCCGGTGGGCCTTTTTTATTTAAAGCCATGAAAGAAGCCATAGCCTTCGACCGCTCCGTTCGATCATTCGACCCAGACGGGCGGCTCCACGTTGCTGTAACCAATATCAGCAAGGCGATGGTGTGCCCGTACCTTGGCAGCGAGATACCGGACTACAAGGAGCTTGGGCTAGACGCTGGACAGGTTTACCAGCTCCTCCGCGATCCGGACGAACTGAAGCGGGCCGCTCCAACCTTCAAAAATTTGCCGCTACTCATTCAACATGTCCCGGTAAACGCCGAGTCCCCCCGCCGCGACTTGATTGTCGGAACAACCGGGAGCGATGTTGAGTTTTGCGCCCCCTATCTCCAGTGCTCGCTTGCCGCCTGGGATGCAGCAGCAATAGCCGGGATAGAGAGCAAAGAACAGGTGGAGCTTTCAAGCGCTTACCGTTACCGCGCAGATATGACACCCGGGGAATATGAGGGGGTGGCGTATGACGGAATCATGCGTGACATAATTGGCAATCACGTAGCCCTTGTCGATGTCGGCAGGGCCGGGCATGACGTGGTTGTCGCCGACCGAAACCCTTTTCAAGGATTTGACATGAAGAGAAAAGAGAAGATCGACAAAGCGAAAGCTGACATCGTGGCAGCTCTTGAGAAGGGTGGCGTTGCCATCGCTCAAGACGCAGCCAGCCTGGAAGAACTCGACAAGGTGATCGACACACTGATCGGGATCGAAGAGGCCCCGGGCGCTCCGGCGATGGACGAGGACGACGAAAATAACGATGAGTTTTGGGAAGACGACCCGGACAACCCCGGAAAGCGCCGGAAGAAAACCGTAGCCCAGGACGAAGGCGGCGAGCAAGAGGGCAAAGAGGAAGACAAGAAAGCGATGGACAAGGCTATCAAGGTCGCGTGTGACGAAACCGAGAAGCGGGTGATTGCCCGGATGGAAGCGTTACATACTGCCCGCGAAGAGGTCGCCCCTCTTGTCGGCAAGGTTGCCCTCGACTCCGCCACGGCCGTTTACAAATTCGCCCTCGACCACGCCAAGGTTGATATTGAAGGGGTCCACCCCTCCGCTTATCGGTCACTGGTTAAAATGCACCTTGGCCAACGGGCAAGCAAGCCCAAATTTGCCGAGGATGCCGCTATCGCCAAACAGGTGCTCGCACAATTCCCCAACCTTAACCGCTTCACCAAGGCGTAAGGAGATAAAACATGTCTGGTTTTCAAAAACAAGTAAATCTGAATCAGGCACCGGCTCAGGCCGGTGATTACTGCGACAGCAACCCCAGAGCCTCCATGGTAGCCGGTGCGGGTGGTCTTGTTGCTGGCGCCCTGGGCGTTATCGTTGGCTGTTTCGCGTGGGTCACGGCGGCCGGGGTCGCCTCGAGCAAATGGGCCGCTGGCGGACGGATGGGTTTTGCGCACCGCGAGCAGAACGCCCTCATTACCACTTGGCTTGCCGAATCCGGGTTGACTATCCAGGCAGGCACCGCGCTTGCGCTTATGGTCGCCGGGAGCTTCTGGGGTAAGTTCGCGGCTGGGGCCACTATCGCCCATAAGGTTTACGCCTATTATGCAGACGGAACCCTGTTGTCGGCTGCCACCGCATCCGCCCCAACGGTTGAGGTCACGGCCAACACTGCGACCAACACCACATTGACCGTCACCGCCGTTACCGGCACCCCGCTTGCGGTCGGCCAACCGGTCAGCGGCGACGGTATCCCGGCCGGCGCATATATCGCCGCCCTGGGAACCGGGACCGGTGGGGCTGGCACTTACACTTTGAGCGCGGCCACCACGGCCACCGCAACAGGTATTACCGGGACCGTGACCACCGCAATCGAAACACCTTTCAAAGTATGCTCGACCGCTGCCGCTGGCGAGCTTGCCAAAATCTCCACCTGGGGCTGATAATCATGAATAAAACATTACTTCGTAAACTGGCGCTTGACGCTGGCATTCACTTCCCCGGTCCGGTTGAGTTTATCCCTGAAGGCGTGGCAAGCGATTACAATCTGGCCATGGACGCGCAGCCCGCCCTTGTCACCGTAACCAATGCGGGAATCCCGGCCTATCTCGCCAACTATGTCGATCCAGCGTTGATCGAGGTGCTGATTGCCCCGATGAAGGCCGCCCAGATTTTGGGAGAGTCCAAGAAAGGCGATTGGACCATGGACACCGCCACCTTCGGCTTGATCGAGTCCACGGGCGAAGCGTCCAGCTATGGCGATTACAGCGAGAACGGCAGTACAGGCGTGAATGCGAACTGGCCCATGCGCCAGCAGTACCGCTACCAGACCGTAGCCCAATGGGGTGACCTGGAACTCGAAAAATGGGGCCTGGCCCGTATCGACTTTGCCAGCCGGCTGAAAATAGCCAAGGCGTTGACCCTGAACAAATACCAGAACAGCACCTATTTCTTCGGGGTGTCCGGCCTGCAAAACTACGGACTGTTGAATGACAGTTCTCTGGTTGCCTCCATCTCCCCGACTGCGGCTTGGTCGTTGGAAGCGACCACGGGGGCCGTCGTCTATGATGACATCCGCCGTATCTTCGCACAGCTTCAAACCCAGATGGGCGGCACGATCAACATGGAGCAAGAGATGGTCCTGGCGATGAGTCCGACCACCGAAGTTTCCTTGACCAAGACGAACACCTACAACGTGAACGTCGTCGACCAGATCAAGAAAAACTTCCCGAATATGCGGATCGAAACTGCCCCGGAATATACCACCGCTTCCGGCGAACTGGTGCAGCTTATCGCCATGAATGTTGAAGGTCAGCAGACCGCGACCTGTGCATTTTCTGAAAAGATGCGTGCCCATGGCGTTGTCCGCAAGGCTTCCTCTTTCCAGGAAAAGATGAGCCAGGGCACGTGGGGAACTATTATTTTCCGCCCCGCTGCCATTGCATCCATGATCGGCGTGTAATTGTAAAAAGCCAAGCATTGAAAATGCCTGTTGGGTTCGTCCTGACAGGCATTTTTTATTTTAACCCAAGGAGGAACAACCATGGCTGGAACTGTAACAGTGGGATGCAAGATCCCGAACGGCATGATTTTGGAAGTCAATAAAAAGCAGGTTCTTATCAACGGCTCCAACTCCTCGTTGATCATTGGCGGCCACGGCATTACCGAGGGCGTTGACAAAGATTTCTTCGAGGCGTGGATTGCCGAGAACAAGGAACTTTCCACCGTCAAGGGCGGGTTCATCTTTGCCCATGGCAAGACTGAAGACGCCAAGGCCGAGGCCAAGGACCGCAAGAAAAATAAGACCGGCCTTGAACCACTCGACCAGGAAAAAAAACCAACCGGCATTCAGGAAACCGACAAGGAATAACCCATGCCATCCGTATCGTTCGACGCAGCAACATTCAAGGTCCGGTTCCCTGAGTTCGCCGCTGTCACGTCCCCATTGCTCGGCCTTTATTTCGATGAGGCGTGCATGTATCTGGACAACACCGACACCAGCCGGATCGCCGACCTGGCGCAACGTGCCATGCTGTTGAATCTCGTTGTGGCGCATATTGCCACGGTCAACGGTGCGGCGACAACGGGCGGGCCTTCCGCCCCAGGGCGTGTCAGTTCAGCTTCTGAAGGTGGCGTTTCCGTCTCGTTTGACGCGATGCCTGCGGCCAACGGTTCACAGGCATGGTTTCAGCAAACACAATACGGCGCCTCCTATTGGGCGATGACGGCCCGTTACAGGTCGTTTCTCTACGTGGTGACGTGATGGCCGGATTTACGGGAGGAGACAAGCTGGAGGCGTACCTGAAAGGAGTTGAGCGCAAGTTGTCCGAAGGCAAGGAGCTTCGTGTCGGATTTCTTGAGACCGCGAAATATCCGGATGGAACACCGGTTGCCCAAGTGGCATTTTGGGATGAATACGGCACTTCGTCATCCCCTCCTCGGCCATTCTTCCGCAAGACCATCGAGGGCAAGGGGCCGGGATGGGGGGAATCATTAGGGAAGGCTTTGAAGGCTACCGGGTATGACGCGGATAAAACTCTGACGATAATGGGCGAGGGGATAAAGGATCAGGTCGTTGAATCTATCGTTAATCTCTCCGAACCTGCTTTAAGCCCCACAACCGTCATGCTTAGGGGCATGAGATCGAATAAACCATCTCTCGTTGTAACCGGGAAGACGGTTGGCGAGGCAGCGCAACGGGTGGAAGACGGGAAAACTAATTACGGGGCTTCTGATAAGCCGCTGATCGACACCGGTGTCATGCAGCGATCAGTTGATTATGACACCAAGGAATAGGCTATGAATCTGCATGGAATCGTTCGCCCCGCCATTAACCGCGTCAATCCAGACATACCGGCAACCCTTCTCCAGAGCGGCGGAGCATACACCACTGCGGCAGACGGGAAAAGAACCCCGCTGTTCAACGTGTCGACCGGGTCGATCCAGGTCCAGGGCGTTTCTGGGAAAGACCTGGAACATTTGAGCAGCCTGAATATCCAGGGCGTTGTCAGGCTGGTTTTTCTTCACGGCAACTGGTGCGGCGTGGTCCGGGCGGACCAGAAAGGCGGAGATATCCTCAAATTTCCGGAAGTCCCCGGCGGTGATGTCCGAGACTGGAAGGTCGTGTTGAATAAAGAAACTTGGCCGGATTGGTCGTCGGTGTTCGTGGTGCTGCAAAGCGAAATAATCCCCTTACCTGTTGAGGATGCATGACCTGATGGTTGCAACTGTAAGCCCGACACAATCCGCAGTATTGACGGCGCTCAGATCATTCATTCTCGGGTTGATTTCATGCGAGGTTGTCCAGGGCATCGACAACAACGTCTCGATGCCAAAGGGCGGGTTTATATTGATGGCGCCCTTGTTCAACACGAGGCTCTCAACCAACACCCACACGTATTCCGATCCGACGCCAACAACAGGCATAAGAGTTGCTGCCCAGGCCAAGAAATACACGGTGCAGCTTGATTGCTATGGGCCTGATGCCGAAGAATGGGCGGACATCCTTTCCACCATGCTCCGGGACGAATATGGATGCAAGGCCCTCGGCCCTGCCGTCCAGCCGCTCCATGCCGATGACCCCAAGATGGTCCCGCTGGTGAACGGAGAGCAGAATTATGAACAGCGATGGGTTGTCACCGCTGAACTGCAATACAACCCGACAATTTCCATAGCGCAGCAATTTTTCGATGTAGCCGAGGTCGGTATCTACTCGGTTGATAAAGAAACCCTTTAAAGCAGGTGGACCGCATGACAAGCATTCCGGCTTCGAAACTCGTAAATGTTCTGCCGAGCGTGGTGGGAACCGGTGGTTCTCCTCTTTCGCTGAACTCAATTTTCCTTACCAATAACACCTCTATTCCCATTGGCACTGTCCAGTCGTTTCCCGACGCAAAGAGCGTTTCGGACTGGTTCGGCGCGACATCAACCGAAGCAGAAGCAGCCGATGTCTATTTCGGCGGATTCGAGAACAGCACAATCAAGCCTGGTGCCTTGCTCTTTGCTCAGTTCCCGGTGGTACCGGTGGCCGCATACCTCCGCAGCGGCAGTTTGTCGGGCATGACTTTGGCGCAGCTCAAAGAACTCTCCGGGACGATTATCGTCACGGTTGACGGGGTGGAAAAGACTTCTTCCAGCATCAGCCTTTCTGACGCGACCAGCTTTTCCAATGCCGCCACGCTTATAGCCGCAGGGTTCACCGAGGGGCCGGAAGTCACGTATGACAGCCAGTTGTCGGCATTTAAGATTGCATCCGCCACCACAGGGGCGACCTCAACCATTGGCTTCTGCACCGGGACGCTTTCAACCGCTTTGAAACTCACCGCTGTAACCGGTGCGGTCACTTCGCAGGGTTCCATTGCCGCTGTCCAGGAAGGGTTCATGGATGCCGTGACCGAGATTTCCCAAAATTGGGCATCGTTTATGACTCTATGGGAGCCCGACACCGCCGGCAAGATTCTTTTTGCGGAATGGGCTACTCAACAGAATGAACGATATCTGTATGTTGCATGGGACACGGATGCAACCGCAGTGCAATCAGGGAACACTACATCGTTCGGGCCACTGGCCGCTGCCGCTCAATATGACGGGGTTTTCCCCCTTTGGTCGCTCATTGACAAGGCCGCGTTCATTTGCGGCGCCGTGGCAAGTATCGATTTCAGCCGGACCAATGGACGGATCACCTTTGCCTACAAGGGGCAAGCCGGATTGACCGCAGATGTTACCGATTCCACAACCGCCGCCAACCTGATCGCCAACGGGTACAACTTTTACGGGGCGTATGCCACGGCGAACGACCGGTTCGTTTTCCTCCAGCCGGGGAGCGTTCCCGGCGCGTGGTCCTGGCTTGACCCCTATGTCAATCAGATCCACCTGAATAGCCAGTTGCAGCTCGCCCTGGCGTCGCTGCTCTCTTCCGTCAACTCGCTGCCGTATAACGCCTACGGATACGCGATGATCGAAAAGGCCCTGCAGGACCCGATCAAGGCCGCTCTGAATTTCGGCTCGATCCGGACAGGCGTAACGCTTTCCTCGCAGCAGGCGTCTATCGTCAATATGCAGGCCGGGGTAGAGATTGACAAGGCCCTCCAGAGCAACGGCTATTACCTGCAGGTGCTCGATGCGACGGCACAGGTCCGGGGGTTGCGACAATCACCACCCATTACCCTCTGGTATATGGATGGCGGCAGCATCCACACCATCAGCCTCGCATCTATTTCCGTGCAGTAAGGAGAACTGAACAATGAAAACTATTACCTCCGCAAACTCTGAATTTCTCCTGGCCATCGGCGGCATTTACCCGGTAGCGCAGCGGATTGAAGGCTACCAGGCTGATGCGGCCTTTGCTTTTGACGATGTGACCACCGGTGAAGTCGTCCAGGGCGTTGACGGCAAGATGTCGAAAGGGTGGATTCCTCACCTTACCCCCCAGACCATCACCATCATGCCGGATTCGCCCAGCTTCTCAATCTTCAATAATTGGGCGTTGGCAGAGGACACCGCAAGGGAGAAGTTTTCCGCTGACGCGACAATCACGCTACCCTCCATCGGCATGAAATACGTGCTCTCGAACGGTGCGCTGATCTCTTATAAGCCCATGCCGGATGCCAAGAAGACCTTGCAGCCGATGACCTACAAAATCACCTGGGAAAGCTGTACGCCTTCCCCGATCTGATTGAGACTGTGTGCGGCTAGGGCGTAATCCCGAAATCCCGGTCCCCCTCCTGCCGGGCTGCCGCACATTTTTTAAAAGGAGAATGCGGGGAGCATGTTGGGATGGCACGGAAAAAAGTAACGGTAACGATAGACACGGAAGGCCGGGATAAAGGTAAGTCGTTTGTCATCACCGAGATGAGCGCCTGGGACGCCGAAGAATGGGCAGGCCGAGCATTGTTTGCGATGATGAACGCCGGGGTGGATATCCCGGAAGGGATTGCAAGCTCTGGCCTTGCCGGTGTTGCCGCCATGGGAATTTCGGCGCTTACGAAGGTTTCGTTTGAGGCCGCAAAGCCGCTCCTGAACCAGATGATGGAGTGCGTGAAGATACAGCCGTCTCCGTCGGTCACCAGGGAAGTGATTACCGATGATATCGAGGAAGTGTCAACCCTCCTCCAGCTGCGGAAAGAGGTGCTGAACCTGCATATCTCTTTTTTTACGGAAGGCGGGGCATCGACTTCGGGCCAATCGTTGCAACCTCAGATCCCCGCCTGATCCAGTACGTCAATGTCTCCGCAGCAATGGCGAAAGTAATGCTGGGGAAATTGGCAACCATGAACGAATTGCAGACGATCTACGGGAGTGAGGATTTTTACAACTTCCTGGAGATTATCTCGGTGGACAACTACAACCAGAACGTATTGAACGGGCGAGAGAATTGATATGTCAACTGTCATAGACGCGCTGGTTGTCACCCTCGGGCTTGATGTAAAAAAGTACAAAGAAGGGTCTGCCGAAGCGATAAGAAGTACCAAGAAAACGAGCGAGGAAGCCGCACGGGCCGCCAAGGACATGGAGGCACGGGGCGCACAGGCCGCGCAGTTCTTTGCCAAGATTCGCAACGAAGCCCTTGCGCTGCTCGCGGTATTTACTGCAGGTGTGGGCATCAAGCAGTTTACCGAGAACACCGTCACTGGTGCCATCAGTCTCGGGTACCTGTCCGAGAACTTGAAGATGAGCACGGAAGAGCTCAGCGCATGGCAGCGTGCCGCTGAACGGGCAGGAAGCTCCAAGGAGAGCATAACCGCGCAGCTTAAAGAATCAGCTTCGGAATCTGCAAAGTACAAGCTGGGGCAACACGACGAAACCATGGGGGCTTTTGCCCGAAATGGCGGGGATATGAACGCCCTGAAGGACGGGAATTCTTTCCTTAAAGAGAGAATGCGGCTTGTCAGCAATATGTATAAGCGTGACCCTGCCGTTGCCGCAGAGGCCGCAAAGCAGATGGGGATCAGCGAGGAAAATTTCAACCTCGTCAAAAATGGCCCTGAAGCATGGATGAGATTGGTCGATGCTCAGAGGGTAAATTCAGGATTAACCGAAGAGCAAACGAGAATTCTTCACGATCTCAACAACAAATATCTCGATTTCAAGGATAAGCTTAGGCTTACAGGGGAAACGATTCTCGTTGCCTTGGCCCCGGCCATTAAAGAGCTTTTATCTAAATTGGAAGAAGCCGCTGGTTGGGTGGCAAACCACAAAGAAGATATCAAGGAGTGGATAAAGGAATCCGTTATCACCATCAAGGATTTTGTTATCTGGGCAGATAAGGCCGCTGAATCTGCTGGTGGTTGGAAGAATGTTATTATGGCTCTCATCGCTTTGCGGGTTGGGACTGGATTGATTCAACTGGCGGCAACCCTCGCCTCTATCGGGTCGAGCCTTGGGCTTATCGGTGGGGGTGGTGCTGCGCTCGGTGTACTGGCCAAAGTTGGCGTTGGTGTAGGCGGGGCCTTAGCCTATGACCTCCTCAACCCAAAAGAAGCGGGTGCCGGTGAAGAAGAAGAGTTGAAAAATTATTACGCTCAAAAGAATAGATATCGCGGCGATAATCCTGCCGCTACCCCTGAGGGTTCCGCTGCTCGTGGTCAGCAGATCGTTGCCAATGCTCTTGGGGACCTCTTGTTTAAAGCGGAAGGCTCTTACGATAGCGTCAACCGGGGCGAAAAGGGCGGGAACAAATCAGGAAAAGAAGATTTGCAGAACATGACGGTCCGGGATGTCATGAAGCGCCAGCAGAAAGGCGACTTCAACGCCGTCGGTAAATATCAGTATATCAAAGGGACTCTTGCGGAAGCGGTTAAATTTTTAGGAATTGATGTCACTAAAAAATTTGACGCCGAAATGCAAGACAGAATCTTTCGAGAATATATCCTCGCCCATAAAAGAAAAGCCCTTGGGGATTATATTTCCGGGAAAAGCAGTGATAGACATGCTGCGCACAAGGACGCAGCGAAGGAATGGGCGGGCTTAGCCGACCCGGACACCGGGAAAAGTTATTACGCAGGGGTTGGCAACAACAAGGCTTCGATCAGCGCGGAGCGAGTTGAAAGGGCCTTGTTGGCAGACCGTGCGGCAGGCCCTAGAAACTATCTGCAACAATCAGGTAATGGCGTACCGTCTGGGAAAGTGAGCAATTCAACAGTCTCGGCCAATTTCACCGGCCCTATCAACATCAACACGCAAGCCACAGACACAAAAGGGATTGCCAAAGATTTCACCGCCCAAGTGTCACAACAAATAGCCGCGCAGGCCAACATGGGGATGGATTGACATGTCACTGATACCCTACCCAAATGTTCCGAATGTCCCCGGAGTCCCCGCGCTGCTCAGATCGGCAACTGTTCTCTCGGTTGGCTCCTTGGCGTTGGCGGGTATCTCTTACTTGTCGGAAGCAATTTTCGGCGCCGAGATCTGGGGAGTTTACGACCAGAAAGGAAACAAGGTCCTTGAGCCTGATTCTTTTCTTGACGTTGATTTCAGGAACAACAGCAACGTCTCGAATTACCCGCAGGAAAAAGGGGCATTCGGCACTTACAACAAGGTCAACACGCCATACTACTGCCGGGTGCGCATGGCTATCGGCGCTGACCTCCCGGCGCGCACAGCTTTTATTGAAAAGTGCGGTTCGATGCTGAATAGCACCGAACTATTTTCGGTGGTGACTCCCGAAAAAACGTACCTGAATGTAACCCTGCATAATCACGGTTATCGAAGGGAAGAAAAAAGCGGCAGATCGATGTTAACGATTGATCTTTGGTTCCTTGAGGTTCGGGAAAATGAGACGAGAGCTACCGTCGTCCCGAAACAGGCGAGCGGGTTCCCAATGATCAGCGGAGGTCAAGTGCAGGCAGCGGTTAGTGATGCGTTAGCTTCAATCCGTTCCTCCCTGGTGATTCAATGAAAGTGATACCGCTTCAGGCTGTGCCGTCTCAGTCGGTCGACACGATTCTCGGGGGGCAGAACTGCAAGGTCAACATCTACCAGCTATCCACAGGACTGTTCTTCGATCTCTATCTTAACGACCTCCCGATAATCGTCGGCCGCATCTGCCGGGATCGGTGCAAGCTGGTTCGATATGCGTATCTCGGGTTCACCGGTGATTTGACTTTTGTCGATGCGCAGGGGCTTTCTGATCCGGAATATTCGGGGATCGGTACACGGTACGTGCTGGTCTATATTGAGGATGGGGATTCATTTTGAAGCATAAATAGCTGCATTATCAATAAATACCCCTGATAACAAATAGACACTAGGCCCACCGGGAACTTCCCAGGAGGGCCTTTTTTATTTCCCATACCCGGCCATTGCGCCGGGTTTTTTCGTTTATGCGCCCCTAGGGAAGATCACCCGAAAACCTGTCCATGTCAGGCCTGGGGCGCGTAATTATACATGGCAAATGGTGAAAATATGGAAATCACACAGGTGCAATCATTCGTAATGCAAGAAGGAAACGAGGCAAAAACGGATTCTCGTAAGGTGGCAAAGCAGTTTGGGAAACAGCATAAGCATGTTCTTCGAGATATCAGGAGAACCATGAAAAACGCAGGGGAAGAATTTGCACGGCTCAATTTTGGGCAGTGCTTTGAAATCAATGAGTTATCCAATGGAAAGCCCGAACCATTCTACACCATGACTTATGACGGGTTTGTGCTCTTGGTTATGGGTTACACCGGAAAGCAAGCCATGCAAATCAAGGTGGCCTATATAAACGCTTTCAACAAAATGCGGGAATTCATCGCCAACATCAACAACACGATGTACGCGCAGATGATTGATGCACTTTCCGATCTGAAGACACAAATCAAGATTGGCAGCTTCCATGGACGTGGGCTGAATCAACACCGCATGGCAAAACCTTTGAAGGTGGCTCGGGTGGAAAACATCCTGGACAAGATGCAACTTTCACTTCTCCCACACTGATTATTTGGGATCCTCTGATTTAGGCAGCTTGGGGATATATCCTGCCTCCAGTTGTGCGACAGTGAAATTATCAGGCTCAATGGAGGCCCGCAGCTCTTCAAGTCTTGCCATGGCTTCTTTCTGCGCCTCGGCCTTCAGGTCTTCCAGGATGCACTGAATAACCATTTCCTTTGTTAGCGTTATCACGGGACGGATTTCTCCTGTTTTTGAAAAAATCCTACGGCAAAATAAACAAGGAATCAATGAACCAGTTCGTAAAGCGCAAAATAAAAGTCATCATTACCCTCGCTCAAGGACAATTCTCCGATTCAGGGAGCAAAGAAAGAATACTCGAAAACCTGCGGACATCTGTCAGCATTCAGGCGGCTTGCGGAGATGCCCAAGGACAATTGCAACTGCAGATTTTCGGCCTGCCGCTCTCAACCATCAACGAGCTGACCACGATCGGGCCAATCATGCAGCAGCGGCGTAACAACCGGGTGGCGGTTTATGCCGGGAACGAAGGAGACTCCAATTCGTGGCCGATGGTGTACGAGGGGAGCATTTTCGCAGCTTATGGTGATTTCCAATCTGCTCCGGAGGTGGTGTTCAACATCATGGCGCTTTCCGCAGCTTTTGAGGCGGTGCAGACCACTAAACCAAGATCATACAAGGGATCGGTTGACGTGGCCGTTATCATGGAGGAGCTCGCAGGAGTAATGAAAAAGGACTTCGAGAATAACGGGGTCTCGGTAATGCTGGAAAACCGGACATTCAACGGTTCTCCGTTCACCCAAGTCAAAGAGGCGGCATGGGCGGCAGATATTTACTACACCATTGACAACGGAAAGTTGGCTATCTGGCCAAAGGATAAATTCAGGAGCGGAGATCCTGCAAAAATAAACGCGAAAAACGGCATGGTCGGCTATCCGGCATTTTCTAGCCAGGGCATCGTGATAACCTCGCTCTTCAACCCCAATATTCGACTGGGCGGCCGGGTCGAAGTAGACAGCGACCTGACCGTTGCCAAGGGCATATGGAACGTCTACCGGATTATCCATGCAATTGAGAGCGAAACCCCCAACGGCCAATGGTTTTCACAATGCTCCTGCTACCGAATGGAGGCATTAAATTGACAACGGGATCAGGGTATACAGGGCAGCAAGAACCGGGTGATGGCGGGAACGACTACAACGCCCAGTCTTTCCTGGTGAATCAAATACTCTCCAGAGTAAACACGGCCACGCTCGTAAGAGTGCTTTCTTGCACGAACGACGGGGGCCTATCTCCAGTCGGCCTGGTAGATGTGCAGCCGCTTGTGAATCAAGTTGACGGGGCGGGAAACGGGAAGCCTTCAGGCGCATTACACAACCTCCCCTATTGCCGCATCCAGGGCGGCGCCGATGCCATAATCATCGACCCGAAACCGGGAGACATCGGCATCGCGGTCTTTGCCTCCCGCGATATCAGCAAGGTCAAGAATACCAAGGCCCAGGCCAACCCCGGATCATGGGCGCGATTTTCCATGAGCGATGGCCTGTACATCGGCGGAGTGCTCAACGGAACGCCGGTGCAGTATGTGCAATTCACCGGTTCCGGGATCAACGTGGTGTCGCCGAGTAAAATAACCTGCACGGCCCCGAGCATTGAAATGGATGCCTCCGAAAAATTCGCCGTCAACTCTGCGAACATCGTCTTGAATGGGCCGGTGCAGCAAGGCGCAGGCTCGAATTCCGGGAATGTTTCCATGGGCGGGACTTTGAACGTAACCGGAACAGTCACCGGCGCAGGGATAGGTTTATCAACGCATGTCCATTCTGATCCGCAAGGCGGAACAACCGGGGCGCCCGTATGAGTAAGTCTGCATTACTCGACCGAACCGCATGGGATTTGATTCTCGATGCATCCGGGAATATAGCGGTAGCGACAGCCCCTTACTCCAGGGCGCAGGACGTGGCCAACGCCTGCCGGCTGTTCTCCGGTGAACTGTGGTACGACACCAACAAGGGCATCCCTTACGACTCTGAAATCCTCGGCCAATGGCCGCCGCTCTCTTTGGTGCGGGAGCGTTTAGCGCAAGCGGCGATGACCGTCGATGGCGTGGTCAGCGCACAGGTGGTGATCACCTCGCTCAATGGCCGGAACCTTACCGGACAAGTGCAGTTCACCGACAAAGACGGCGCAAGCGATACCGTTTCTTTTTAAGGGGTAGATATGGCAACAAACGTACCAGCGATAGAGTTCACCTCTACCGGCCCGGTCATCCCCGCTGAATCCGCGATACTGTCAGGGGTGCAGGCGGATATCAACGCGGCCTTCGGAGGTGATGTCAACCCGGCGCTCGAAACGCCGCAGGGTCAAATCGCTTCCAGCGAAACGGCGATCATCGGCGACAAGAACAGCCAGGTCGCCCTGATCGTCAATCAGGTGAATCCTGATTATGCGGACGGCATCTTTCAGGATGCCATCGGCAGGATCTATTTTCTCGACCGGAAACCGGCATTGCCGACAAGGGTCATGTGCGATTGCGTGGGGGCCGTTGGAACAATTATAGCGGCAGGGGCCAAGGCGCAAGATACCTCAAATAACCTTTACGCCTGCACGGTCGGCGGGACGATCCCGGTCGGCGGGACGATCTCGCTTGAGTTTACGGCAACAAAAACCGGGCCGATTGCCTGCCCGGCCGGCACAGTGGCCAAGATTTACCAGACGGTTCCAGGGTGGGACACCATCAATAATCCTGCTGACGGCATCCTTGGCAACAATGTAGAGAGCCGGGCAGAGTTCGAATACCGCCGCCGCAACTCGGTAGCGCTCAACGCGCACGGCTCGCTTGAATCGGTTTATGCTGCCGTATTCAATTGCGAGGGGGTGACGGATGTCTATGGAGCGCAGAATTATACCAACGCCACGGTAACCAAGGGGCCAACAAATTACCCGCTGGTTGAGCATTCGCTTTATATCGCGGTTGTGGGCGGGGTTGATGCGGACATTGCCGCGGCTATCTGGTTGAAGAAAGATCTGGGGTGCGACTGCAACGGCAATACAACCGTCATGGTCACCGACACCACCTACGCCTACCCGTACCCGACCTATGCAATCAAGTTCCACCGGCCCGATCCGCTCCATATCCTGGTGGCGGTATCCCTGGTAAGCGACCCTTCGCTTCCGGCAGATATTGTGTCGCTGGTGCAGGCCGCAATTGTGTCGGCGTTCGCGGGTGGAGATGGGGGGCCCGCAGCACGGATAGGGTCAACGCTCTTTGCCTCCCGGTTCTACGCGCCCGTGGCCAAGGTGTCACAGGCGGTATCTATCCTTTCGTTGCTGCTCGGGACCGACACCGCCACCAACACATCGGTAGCAGTCGGCATTGACCAGCACCCGACAATATCACCCGATAACATCGAGGTGACGCTGATATGATCGATTATGAGCAGACAATAATCAGCCAGTTCGCCAATAGCCCGACCATCTGCGGACTGATCGAAGGGCTGAACGATGCGATTGACCCGTCGGCAGATTTCCAGAATTTCTATGATTTCGTTTGGAACGTGGCCACCGCGCAAGGATTTGGCCTTGATACATGGGGCAAGATCGTCCAGGTGAAGCGCGGTTTGACGCTGGAGTCGGGGCCGTATCTGTTCGGAGACGAGGCATACCGGCTGCTTATCATGGCAAAGGCCATGGCGAACATCTGTGCAACAACGCCGAAGTCGATCAACACGTTGATCAACAAACTCTTCCCTGGCCGGGGAAAATCGTATGTGCTCGATAAGGGCAACATGACAATGCGGTACGTCCTGCACTGGCAACCTACCGAAATCGAGATGGCAATCATCATGCAGTCGGGGGTTTTGCCTCGGCCAGCCGGGGTGGGGGTCGATCTCTTTATCGTCCCAATCCCCTGTTTTGGGTTTAAGGGGTCAAACCTTGCCCCTTTTGGTCAAGGAACATTTATCAAAGAGGTAACATTCAATGCTGTCACCTGAAAAAATAGTCCTTCCATTTGCCGATGGAGGCGACAAGAACACGATCCCTGTGGACTCGCAGATTGGGGTTATCGATGGCGCCCCGTCTTACCAAGATGGGTTCCCTCCGCTAACGATGATTCCTATCGAAGATGGGGGCGTCCCGCCAGCTGGAATGGACTTCAACGGGATCCTCAATGCTTTGTCGGCTGTTGCACGATGGGCTGGTGCTGGCGGGACATACCCCTATGATGCCGCATTTGCGGAGAGTGTCCACACTGGTGGATATCCTCTAGGGGCGTTGGTCAGAAAGGCCGACGATACCGGGTTTTGGGTGTGTACGGTAGAAGGCGGGAACAGTTCCAATCCGGACACAGGTGGGGCCGGATGGGTGGATTTTTTCCACTGGCACCTGCAGGCGGTTAACCCACACTCTCAATATTTACTGGCTTCTCAGATGGTTACGGACGGTAAACTTTACTTCATGGGGCAATTTTAATGGCAAATGGAAAACTTGGTTCGGCGGATCTGCTTGCCGCGACCGATACGCTTCTATTCACTGCGGGCGTGACTCCGCAGACCTTTAACATTCGTTTTGCGAATCGAAACGCGACAGCTGTGAAGGTCCGCGTCGCCATCGGCACGGGCGAGGCGCCCGCTATGGAAGATTATGTTGATTACGACGTTACTGTTCAACCAAACGGCATTTTGGAAGACACCGGCATGGTCTCTTCATCCGGAGAAAAAGTTTGGGTGCGGAGCGATACCGCTAATGTGAGCGTCCGCGCCCACGGCATGTAAGGAGTAAAACATGGGACAAGTAACAAATCCAGAGGAACCAAGCAGTGGTGGCGGCGCGACGTCAGCCCCGAACATTCGCGTATTCTTTGCACCGGGCACGGTCAACTTTCGATTTCCAGCCGGAGTTACACGAGCCCAAGCAATTGTCGTCGGTGCTGGCGGTGGCGGTGGCGGCACTGGCGGCGGCGGCGCTGGTGGTGGCGTGGGGGTCAGCACCTTCGCAGTGTCAGACAGCACCGTTTATTCCCTTACCGTCGGTGTTGGCGGTGTTGGTGGCGGCACAACTACGAACGGAACCGCAGGAGGTTCGTCTAGTTTCTCTTCGTTCGTTTCTGCTACGGGCGGTACTGGTGGAGCTGGCGGCGCCAACGGCGTGGGAGGCGCTGGTGGCACCGGCAATACCTCGACGGGCGGGGCTGGCGGTCAAGGTAGTGGCTCAAGCTCGGGAGGCGGTGGTGGCGGTGGGTGCGGCTTCATCTTTACGGCGATTGGTGGCGCCGGTGGTGGTGGTAGCTCGAGTTATGGCGGCGGTGGCGGTGGGCTTGCGTATGCGGGCGGATCCGGTGGTAGTAATGCCGGCGGCGGCGGTAGCGCATTTGGTGGAGGAACCAATCAGGGTGTCGGTGGCCCGAATAGCGACGGCGCAACGGTGTCCGGGTCGTCTTCGGGGGCTCTCGGAACGTCTAAGGCATTCCAATTTCCTCCACCCATGCCGATTCTCGATCTATCCGGAGGAGGAGGCGGCGGTAGCAGTAGCACCGCCGTTGGCGGCGGAAATGGTGCGACCGGGGCAGGCGGCGGCGGCGGAAACAATGGAACCGGCGGCACTGGTGGTTATGGCGGAATGTTTGGCGGCGGCGCCGGCGCTGGCGGGACAAGCGCCGGCGGAATTGGCGGCGGTAAAGGCGGAATTGGTGGCGGCGGAGGAGGAGGAGCCACTAGTAACCCGCAAGCTGGAGCCGGCGGCAACGGCCTTGTAATTTTAATTTGGTAAGGTGATGAAATCATGAGTAAATACGCACGAATTGAAAACGGAACAGCACTTGAAATTTTCACACCATCGGAAGGCTTCAAGCTGGCTGATTGTTTCACCCCGGAAATTGCGGCGCTTTTCATGGAATGCCCGGACAACGTAACGGCAGGAAGTACGGTCGATAGCAACGGGGAATGGGAGATTGCCCCAGTCCCCGAGCTGCCCCCAAATAATGTGACACCTGCAGAGGTCTACGAGCCCCTCACTCCAATGACGCTCTACATGGCATTTACGCCAGACGAGAGGATAGCAATCAAGGCATCATCTGACCCTTACGTCAAAGAGTTCTGGGAGATGTATCAGCTATCGGTGCAACTCAACAAGCCGACAGACCCAAACTTGGTCAGCGTCCAGAATGCACTCGGCTACCTCACGCTCACGCCCGAATCCACGCCTCCGGGCCCCGGCATTCTCCAGCCTGAGCGGGTGGCTCAGATCCTCGCGGGAATACCTCAATAAAAACCATTTCCACAATGATAACCATAGCCGCCTTCGGGCGGCTTTTCTTTTTTCAAGAGGATGAGATGCCGCAAACTCTGAAGATGGTCACCCTGTTTTTTTGCGCCCTGTTCGGATTGGTCTGGGCAGTGATTTCGATCAAAACCTCGCAGATGTACGTTCCGCCCGTGCCGGTACAGGTGTTTCTGGTGGGACTCCTCTCCGGTAAATACGCCGACAGCTATATGGGGCAGCGACGCCAACTCGGCAAAGAGGAGGTTGCTCCGTGATTCTAGGTGCGGATTATCTATCTCCTGCGCTTACCTTGCTGGGTTTTTCCGGAAGTATGCTCTTCGGACTCGGTGTTGGTATCTGGATCGCATCGGCTAAAAACAAAGATCTGAAGCAGCACGGAGAAGCAATTGCCGCTATTAATCTTCGCTGCGATACTCAGAAAAAAGAGATCATTAACGACCTAGCGGACAGGATCTGCGATAAAGTCAAGATCACAATCAACGAAAGTATTGCCAACCTTGAGTTGCAGTATAAGACCGCCATCGGCAATACCGACAGGGTCGTGGCGGTCCACGGGCAACAGATCAAGGCGCTTGAAGCCGATGTCAAAGAGATTTTCGAGCGGATCAATCACGCCTTCGATCGAAGAGCAAAGCCGCAGACCGATGGAGACCACGGAGCATGAAGGCAAAAATACAAATACTGGCCATGGGATTGGTGCTTTTGCTTCTTATGTTGGGAGTTGGGCTGGTGATTGCGCGCAGCGGCCTGCCTGAAAGATGTGCTGATATGGTTGATAAGTATGCCAGGCCCCGGCAAGTATCCCCGGTAAAAATGGAAGCTGACCGGGCGCAACTGCAGCAATGGGCCGATCAGGCGCAGCGGGGTGAACAATGACCGCGCCGCAGCTGCATCCGGGCGATGTCTTTTGCGTCCACGGCAACATGCCGGTGGTTTCCGCCCTGATCCGTGGCGCTGAGCAGTTTTGGTCCATTGATAATGAGGCCTGCTATGGCCACGCCGGGATTGTCACCAGTGCCTCGGGTGCGACCTTGGAGGCTCTCTGGCGGGTGCGGCCGGCAACGCTTGAGGCGTACATGGGCCAAAACATTATCGTGGCCCGGCCCTTAACCACCGGCACTGATCCGGCCTGCCCTATTACACCGATGGCAAAAGACCTGGCCATTGCCTCGGTCTCCAGCCACCTTGGCCGGATGTACCCTGGTTGGCGCCTGGCCCTGCACCTGATCCCGCCCCTGGCCAAATATTTGAGCACGGGACGGTACCTGGTTTGCTCGGAACTGACCGCAAAATACCTGCAGCTGATCGGCTCCAGGATCGGGCCGTTTGCCGGGGTCAACCCGGATACCCTGGCGGACGAGTGGCGGCGCTGGAAAAATTTCGAGGTAATTTTTGAGGGAGTGTGGCGATGACGGTAGCTCGCAAAATAAACCAGGACGGCCTCGATATTATCAAGGGTTGCGAGTCCCTGCGCCTTGTGCCTTATCTGTGTCCGGCTGGAGTGTGGACCGTAGGGTGGGGACACACCAGGGATGTGTCAAAAGGGATGAAGATAACCGAGGGGCAGGCAGTTTCGTTCCTGGAGCAAGATTGCACGATTGCAGCCCAACCGATTGAAAGGCTCGTCCGCGTGCCGCTGACCGACAATCAGTTTTCGGCCCTGGTGAGCTTTATCTTTAATTTGGGATCAAGACGCTTTGAAAGATCAACATTGTTGTGGAAGCTCAACAGGGGCAGTTACGGAGCCGTGCCGGCAGAACTCGCCAAGTGGGTTTGGGGTGGGGGGAAGGTTCTTCCAGGGCTAGTGACTCGCCGGGCCATGGAGGCCAAACTATGGATGCGTGGGTGAGGGGAGTGGTACCGAATCGAGGCAATCAAAGTGGGGGTTTTGATGGGGGTTTTGTTTCGAGACTTTCTGGTTTTAAAATGACAAGTCTCGCCACGGAATGACGTAAAAGCGTGGTGGGGGATTCACTCCGTCAGGTATGCCGTGGCCTCTCACGCCGGTAACAGGGGTTCGAGTCCCCTTGGGGTCACCACACAAGATCAGCGCTTTAGCTCTAGCCAGCTAAAGCGCTTTTTTTGTTTGGTGAGTTAGCGGTGAGTTGCCCGTTTCCCTTACCCTTGGATTTACCTTCCAGAACCCGTAGGGAAGCCCTTACAGATTTCAGTCGATGAATGTACCTTTCCGTGGTCGATACGTTTTTGTGCCGCAAGATATCCTTGATATCGATCAAAGGCACATCCGCTTGCATCAAAAGGCTGGCCGTCAAATGACGGATGCCATGAAGGCCGAATTGCTTCACGCCTGCACGTTTGCAAAGCCCCTTTAACCAGCGGCGACGGTAAAGGTAAGGTTCCCCGGTTTCAGGATCGGGAAAAACCCCATTCGCCAGAAGCTGATTTTTTCCACTCCATCAGCAACACCAAGAGGGCTTCAGTTATCGGAAGCCAATCATATTCAAGCGATCCATCACGGTGCTTTCTGGTCTACAGTCTGATTTGCTGACCAGCAAAGTCAATATCCGGCCAACGAAGGGTAAAGACTTCATTCCTCCCGGCGCCCAGGTGCAGGTAAGAAAGCAACATGACCCGATCCTGTTCGTTTTGCGCCTGCTCGTAAACAGCCCAGAAATCCTTTTCAGGTGGAACATAGCGCCTGTTCTGATTTCCGGGAAACGGTCAACAAAACACGGATTGCCTGGCGGAAAGTGGTCAATGTACTTTGCCCCCCAATTCCAAGCAGCGACAAGGTTTTTTCTATCCTTGTTAGCACCATTGCCGGAACGTTGCGCAGCCTGGTTTTGAAGATGAGAAAGAATCATCATCCTGGTGATGTTCTAAACCGGATGTTTCCGGTGGAATTACCTTCAAAAGCAGCCGGTAGGCACGTCTCTTTTCCTCAAAGGTTTGAGGCGAGTGTTTCTTTTCGGAAAACTCAAGGTATTGCGTTAAGAATTCAATTAAGCAAATTGAATTTATCCACTTTTCTTTGGGTGCGGTTTGCTCGATCTCCCACCGGAACGTCTCCTTCTGGGTGTGGAAGAATTTCCGAACATATTTCCCGTTGACTCTGATCTGTCCTACAAAACGGTTTTTCTGTTTGTCGTAGTATGGCATCGGTTAAGGTCCTCTCAAAGAACCGATAAGCTGCACCGACGCGAACACCTCCCAGTTCTTTATAATACCTGCGAACCGTGGTGACGTCGAGTTCCAAGTATTCAGCCACCTGTTGAGCGGTGAACACTTGGCCGAGTTCTTTTTGAATCAACTGGTTCATGGATAACTAAAACCCTGGTAACCGTAGCTGTCGGTCATCGGTGACTGTTGAGCATTTGCCCTGTTCGCAGATCGAAGCGGCCACGGATAAACGTCGGGCACGTTCGATTACATTGGGCATGTATTCAGCGCCCAGGGGTTTGTTGCCCATCCGACCGCGCCGGGGTGTCTTGAAGATGGAAGTTTTCATAATTTTTCTGCCTTGACCTGGGTTTACGGGTTGTGGAACACGCCTAGCCGCAAAGCCTTGCCTGCTGGGCGTTGGCGGGAGGGGTCATTTTTGGCGTGTGCCTACAGGATTACACCTGTTCTTCTAGGAGCTCAATGTTACTGACCGCCCCTATGGAGCCATTTGAAGATCGCCCTAACAGGCTGTTGAAAAATTCATAAACAACGGGACATGCAAAACAACACCGTGTATCATTCAACCATCCGGAATAATTAACAAACAGGTGGAAACATGCGCGGTCCCGATATTCAACAGCAAAAATTGTT